>Ga0163151_10001410_pt1 | contig 40346 bp, 60 predicted proteins | sample OliLakLV19MP5IB2_FD_145596 | JGI IMG/M metagenome (GOLD analysis project Ga0163151, IMG submission 145596) | Freshwater microbial mat bacterial communities from Lake Vanda, McMurdo Dry Valleys, Antarctica - Oligotrophic Lake LV.19.MP5.IB-2 | ecosystem: Environmental > Aquatic > Freshwater >... | reverse complement strand
AGTAGGGGGACACCCCCGAATAGGGGATAGTGGGGGAGTGAGTCAAAATAGTATACATATATGAAAAAAAACAAGCATTATCGAGTATTTACAGACTTTCATCACGCATCACTTCTGCAATCATTTATATTGTTATTTGAGAAGCGTTTGGGTGGCCAAGTGTATCGGCCAATAGGTCGAGAATGGTTTGACCAAGGATTCTGGAAAATATACGACCACCCTGCTACCGTAGAACAGTATTTAAGTATTGGTGGAGCTACACCAGATGGCACGGCTAAACTAAATGAAGTTTTAACAACAGGTGAAGATTTTGATGGTATTTCCACTATTTACAATTGCCAGGATATTGATAGTGGGCAGACAAACAAAGCAATCACTTTTGATGGCTTCATGTCCAGTCACTTCGACATTGTCATTGCGTCTATTCCGGCGCACATTGAGCCATTCAAACGATTATGCGAACTGCATCCAGATCATCCGAAATTTATTTTTCAGATTGGCAATTCCTGGACGGTTGACGCCGGCTTATCTCCAAACATTATGGCATCGGCCTTGATCGATAATGTACCAGCAGATATTCACTTTATTACATACCACCAAGAGTTTGATTTAATGTTGTTTCACCCAAGAACTAACATAAACGGAAGATGGAACAAACACAACTTTGATGTTATGCCAGAAAACAACGTGTATTCATTTATAAACTGTTTTGACAGTGCTGGACATTTTGCCCAAGATTGGCAATTGTTTACACAAGTTGAGGCAGCCATGCCCGACTACAAATATAAAGTTTATGGTGGCCAATGTAGAGACGGGTCTGCAAATGGTGCAACAGAAGTGGCAAAAAAGATGCGAGAGGCTATGTTTATATGGCATACCAAGTTTGGCGGTGACGGATACGGACATGTTATCCACAATGCTCCAGCAGTTGGCAAACCTTTAATTGTGAAGAAACAATACTATAGTGGAAAGATAGCCGAACCTCTTTTAATCGACGGTGAGACATGTTTAACCATAGACGGTTTGGATTGTACACAGGTTATCAACAAAATACGGCACTTCTCAAATCCAGATTTATATATACCAATGAGCAAGGCGGCATATTCAAAATTCAGGGAAGTTGTGAACTTTAATGTCGAAGCTGACAAACTTGCGGATTTTTTACTTTGCTTAAAATAATGACATTCTGAGATGGGTGGTGGTATTCTAGTTTTATGAGCAATCCAACCCCCGATTTTCCCACATTGGTACACACAGCAACAAACGTTAGTTCGTTTACTAGCACACCGCTTGGGACAAGTGTCCCTAAACATACAGACGTTGAGGGCAAACAAGAAGAAGAATTGGTGGCAATTCAGACAAAACTAGGAACGGGTAATTCGCCCGCATCCAGTGCGTCCACTGGTGATGTCCTAAAGAAGAATTTAGACGGCACAACTTCATGGTCTGTAAACACAGGCGGCGCGACGGGTCCAACGGGTGCTACTGGTCCAGCAGGAAATATAGGGGCGATTGGTGCAACGGGACCAACAGGAGTAACCGGTTCGGCTGGTAGTAATGGTGCGGCCGGTGCAATTGGGGCTACAGGTGCAACGGGACCAACTGGCGTGACTGGTTCTGCTGGCGCAGTCGGTGCAACGGGGGTAACTGGTGTAACTGGCGTGACCGGTGCGACAGGACCAACGGGAGTAACTGGTGTGACAGGTGCGGCCGGTGCGACAGGACCGACAGGACCGACAGGACCAATGGCCGCGTCTATCTCATATATATATGATTCAACCACGACAGATGCAAATCCTGGAAATGGTAAATTTAGGTACAATAACGCATCTGCAACATTAACTACCATGCTTTATGTTTGTAAAATAGATGCCGATGGCACAGATAGTAGTAATTGGTCTTTAACTTTTGACGATAGTACCAATTCAGATAAGGGTAATTTGTGGATGCACAACAACACCACCCCGAGTTTATTGGCACAAAATTACTCTTTGTTTAAAATAAGTGGGGCAATAACAGACGCGACAACATATCTAAAGATTCCGGTAACATACATTATTAGGACATCTGATTTCTCAAATACAAGCCCGATTCTTTTTGCATTTCACAGAACGGGAGATTTAGGGGCAACGGGGCCAACAGGGGTAACTGGAACAACGGGTAGCACTGGAACTACTGGCGCAACGGGTCCAACGGGGCCGACTGGTGTGACCGGAAATACAGGTGTGGCTGGAGCAACTGGGGTAACTGGGGTCGCAGGTGCAACAGGGGCCACTGGAGCCACTGGAACCACCGGGATACAAGGTGGCGATAGCTTTACATTTACATTTAGTACAACAACGACCGATGCAGATCCGGGAGGTGGGCTGGTTAGATTTAACCATGCAACTTATGCCTCGGTTACGAGTATCTTTGTCGACTTGCTCGATAGCGCGGGCGGAACAATAACAACATGGTTAGATAGTTTGGACGATTCGTCCAATTCAGATAAGGGCAGATTAAAAGTTTACAGCAAATCTGATTTAACTAAATGGGTCGAGTTTAAAATCACAGCAGTTACAACCGCGACAGGTTATCGAAAATTGGTTGTAACCTATGTGACTGACAGCGGTGTCGGCTTATCAATAACAGCAGCCGATACGATTATTAGCTTTACACCTTCCGGCGATGTAGGCATAACAGGAACCAATGGAACCAATGGATCAAATGGAGCAGTTGGCGCCACGGGGCCGACTGGTGTAACTGGAAATACAGGAACTACTGGCGTTACTGGTCCAACTGGACCAACGGGGCCAACGGGTGTAACAGGTGCAACAGGTGTAACAGGTGCAAAACCGGCAGGACAATTGTGGTTAAGTTCGGCGGGAGGTTGGCCGTCGGCAACTTCTGGGTGTGCAGACCCGTTGCGTGTAGAGTATGTAACCAATAAGGTGAATATTTATCATGCAGATTTTGATTCGACAACAAAAGAGTATCAGGAATATGCAGTGGCTATGCCATCTGACTATGACGCCGGAACAGTGACGGCAGTATTCTTTTGGTTAGCCAACAGCACAAGTACAAACGGTGTGCGTTGGGGCTTACAAGCCAGAGCGTTGGGTGATGCTGATTCTATTGATCAAGCTATGGGTACAGCTCAAGAGGTGACAGATAATAATGGCGCAACAGCAAATCTAGTGCGCATAACTGCTGCCACTTCCGTGATAACAATTGGGGGGACTCCCGCAGCTAGTAAGTTGGTACAATTCCGTTCGTATCGTGACCCCGGCAATGTCGCTGATGATTTGGCAGTAGATGCTAGATTATTGGGTATTATGGTAACGTATACTAGAAGCTAATGGCAGTTTCAAGCACATTAATTGACAGTTTTAGTGACAACTCAGTCGACACGGGGAGATGGCCGAATAATTATTTTGGATCGGCGACAGTTACAGAAGTTGGAGGGTTGGCAGTCATAACACTAGCCATATCCACAGCAGGGGGTAATTATGCAGGCTATTTGTCGGCAAATTACGACATAACTGGTAGCTATATTTTTGTGAAGATAGACACCACCCCAAATCAAGCAACAGGCGCGGGTATGTATTTAAAACTAAACGGGACAGACTCTATAGATTGGTATCTGGAGTCAAACACTTTATACGCCAGAAAAAATGTAGGAGGTGTCGGAACGTCTCTTTATAGTGTGGCTTTCAACTCAACTACCCACAAATGGTGGAAGATTAGAGAAAATAATGGAACGACATATTGGGAGACATCGACCGACGGTTTGGAGTGGTCAATCCGACATAGCGTCACAAACCCCATTACTATGACATCTTTAAAAATTGAACTTGGTTCTGGAACATACCAGAGCGAAGTGGCACCAGGCGCGGGAAAATTTGACAACTTTAACATGGTCCCCGTCAATAAAGATGGTTTGCAAGCGTATGTAGGTACTTATACAGGCAGGACAACAACTGGTTTAAAAGAAGTGAGGGATGCAAACTTTATGCCCAAACTTGGTATATTTATTTGTACTGGGAGGACATCGTCTGGTAGTGGTGCGAGTTCGTATTTATCAATAGGTATTGCTATTGGTCCAACTATTAGTCAACGAGCCATAACCAATACATCTTTAAACGCCGTGGGTACTTCTGATACGGAACGGGGATTGGATGCGACACAGTCTGTATTGATAGCAAACACATCTGGTACGGCTATATATAAAAGCGCTATAAGTTCATGGGAGGCCGACGGATTTACAGTAAATGACGCGACAGTAGACGCTAGTGCGCGCAGTGTTCTTTATATGGTTTTAGGTGGTAATGGCCTTGGTACGGCAGATCAAGGGAAATTCAACCCATCGGCGGGTACAGGCAGCAAGACCTATTCAAGTATGGCTATCCAACCCAAGGCGTTGCTGGTTTTTGGTGTCAATACGACAGCCTACCCGCAAACTAATTTCAATATCGGGATCGGTATGACTTCGGGGTCTGGACAAAGTGGATCAATGGCGACGTCTGACTATGACGCACAGAATTTTTCAAACAACCGAAAGCTACAGCAAAACAGCAAGTTTTTTACGTTTCTAAGCTCTACATCATCCACAAACCAAGGGTCGGCATCGTTGACATCTTTTGATTCGGCTGGGTTTACATACGACGTTGATGTTGCAAATACTAACGACATAAATTATTTGGCATGGTCTGGCGCAGTGCAAAAAGTGATGATCGTAAATTTTGGGGCATCTACTGGGGAATTAACTATAACTGGCGTTGGATTTACGCCACAAGCAATGATTGTTCTTAGTGCAAACAGTGCGGCGAATGCTGGAATAACTGACAATCTCAGAATTTCCATTGGTATGGCTACTGGGGCAAATAATCAAGGATGTGTGTGGGCTGGAGCAACCGACAACGTTGATACTACGGTGGTTTCTGAGAATTTAGACACGACAAAAGTTATAAAATTTATGACCGAGGCTGGAGCTAGTCCAGTAGTAGTTGCCGCTGCATCTCTTACGACGTTTACAGATGATGGTTGTATTTTAGATAGAACCACGGCCGACGCAACAAGCAGGGAAATGATTATAATGTTTATTGGTATGCCGAGAAAGCCAAGAGGTGTGGTTAATTATCAAAACCCTGGAGTGTTTGCATGAAATATCGATTTCATGTATTTGGACTGCCTCATACTGAGACTATTAGACAATATTGCCATTGTGCGTACACGGAAAAAGTGCGCAAGTTTTGTAATATGATGATAAGTCGAGGGCATGAGGTGTTTTTATATGGTGGCCAAGAGAATGAGGCCAAATGTACCGAATTTATCTCTTGTATCTCAAAAAAAGAACAGTTCGATTTGATTGGGATAGAAAAACCAACCGATAATCTAAAGGCTCAGTTCAATTCAAATACTGATTATTGGCAGTTGTTCAATAGTCGGTGTATTGAAGAAGCAAGAAAGCGAATGCAGCCCAAGGACTTTATTTGTGTGATTGCGGGACTACGACAGAAACCCATTTCGGATGCTTTCCCTGAAACAATGACCGTCGAATATGGTATTGGATATGGTGGCACGTTTTCAAAATTTAGAGTTTTTGAATCCTACGCATGGATGCACACGGTTTATGGATCCCAAAGTTCTGATGCACATGGAATAGATGGCAATTTTTTTGATTCAGTTATCCCCAACTACTACGAATTGGCAGACTTTCCGTTGGTTGAACATAAACAGAACTATTTCTTGTTTATCGGGCGCTTGATCGAGCGTAAGGGCTACAAGATAGCACTTGATGTGTGTAAACGCCTTGGCAAACGTTTGGTTGTTGCTGGTCAAGGTGAGGCTCCAGAAGGAACCGACTATCGGGGGGTTGTTGGAGTAGAAGAACGGGGAAACTTAATGTCTAACGCAAGTGCTGTATTTGTGCCAACGCAATATATAGAGCCGTTTGGTGGTGTAGCAGTCGAGGCACAACTTTGTGGCACTCCTGTTATTACTACAGATTGGGGGGCATTTGTAGAAACAGTTATTCATGGAAAAACAGGATACAGATGCCGAACGTTACAAGATTTTATAAATGCGGCCAACAACTTGGATGGTCTATCCACACCCAAAGAAATATCGGAGCATGCCGCGATAAACTATGGAACGGTGCATGTGGCGAAGTTGTACGAACAATATTTTGACCGTCTGTACTCACTATGGGGCGATGGGTGGTATCAAGTCGATAGATTATCAGATAATATAAACCAATATGGCGTGGTTTACGAAAGACAATAATTTATGGTTCACAGCGGCCGCCGTTTCCTGGCTAGCTAAGGTTTCAAATGCGTGGTGGTCTGCAATATTGTTTGTTATTTATCAAGCTACATGGAACGATTCGACTGTTGTTTGGGATTCGGCAACCTCAAGCTGGGATGCTGTAAGTGATGGGTTATATGGGAATTGGTATACAAAATCACCTATTTCATGGCAAAGCCCCACTATTTAGTGCTATTATTTTTATATGGGTGTTACTTCTACATTACCAAGTTCACGACGCGGCTATTTAAGTCAAGACGAATTAAAACAGTACGTCAATATTACAATCAATGATATTGCTGAGGCTGACGACGTTATAAATCAAGCAGAAGAAATGATCGATGGATTTGTTGGGTATCAAATTAAATTTATGGTTGAAAAAGTCGAAGGTCGGATGGCAGCAAATACGCCTACTAGTTTTACACTTCAAAGCAATCAACAAAACAACTATGATATTAATTATTTTTCTTTGTGTGAGATAGAAATCATTGGTGGAACTGGGCAAGGGCAACGCCGAAAGATAACAACAAGCACAAAAGCGGGCGTGCAAACAATAGATGTGGCCTGGACAACTACACCATCGACCGATAGTTTTTATAGGATCTATCAACTAGGGAAGTTTCCTCGTGCATGTGACGTTGTAAGTTATAGCGAACAAACACCGACTACTTACTACAAACAGATCCCCGAGGCAGTAAAAAGGGCAGTTGCGGCTCAAATTGGTTTTATGATTGAAATGGGGGACGCTTATTTTGCAGGCAGTAAATCGGATTATCAAAGTGAATCCATTGGTGACTATTCCTACTCGAAGGGCGCTGGGTCAAATAATGACCGTCTTATTGGTCCACGAGTGCAAACGTTGTTAAATGGTATTTATAAAAGAACTGGCCGCTTGTTAGTATGAAATATGAGTTTCAAAAGTTTATTAAATCAACAAATAACAACATATGCCAGAAATGGCTATGATGCGTACGGGCGGGAGTCTGTAGGAAGTGCAACAACAGTACAGGCAAGATTCCAGAGGACTTCAAAACAACGATTGCAACCAAATGGGACATTGATGACTATTGATGGAGTTGTATATATAGCTACGGCTTCAAATATAGCCATTGGTGACAAAATAACCCATGACAGTAACAATTATAAAGTAATTGGTCGATACGACGCCATTGATGGAACAGGGAACACACAACATGTAAAGCTGGAGGTGGTGAAGTGGCTAATATAACATGGGACAAGAAAGATTTTGTTAATAAATCACGAAAATTAAATGGTCGGGTAGAAAACAAAATACTAGGTGCTGTTACGGCTGTAGGCGACGAAGTGTTGAGGTTGAGCCAGTTTGAAGTTCCGCACGACACTGGTCTGTTGCAAAATAGCGGTCATGTAGAGAATGATGGCAACGATGGGGCTATTGTTGGGTATAACAAAGTGTATGCCGCCCGTCTGCATGAGCATCCAGAGTATAAATTCCAGGGTGGAAGGAAGGGAAAATATCTAGAAGACCCTATTAAAAATAACATTGATGTTTTTAAAAACTTTTTTACAAAAGTTATGGCAGAGGCTTTTAAATAGTATACTAGTTATTATGTTAATAGACGACGTTGCATCATATTTACAAACGGCAGGGGTTGGCACTGTAGGTACTGATATTTTTAAATCATACTTACCAGATTCCGCAAATGCTGGCATAGCAGTGTTGGACACTGGTGGGATGTCGCCAAATATACACGTTCCACTTTATAATCCAACTGTTCAAGTGTTTATTCGAGCGGCCACATATACGGCGGGCAAAACGAAATTATTGGCTGTTAGGACACAATTGCACCAACTAGCCAATACGACGATGGGTGGTACTTATATTTATTTTTGCTTGGCACAATCGGAGGGTGGCCATATTGGGAGAAACGACAGAGGCCAGGATGAGTTCAGTATAAATTTTATATTCAAAACAAGATGATTGTAATAAACGGTAAAAACTACAAAGAGTTGCGGTGTGTAAAATGCCAAAGATTCATAATATACCAAAATATAAGTGCGGGGATTTTGGCCACTCAATGCGACAAGTGTGACTTTATGAATGAATGGTCATTTAAGTATTTGAATACGGCCGATAATGTGGCCGAAATAAAAAAGAAATACGAGTTAGAAATCAGACAATCAGAAATGAAGGGGGGTGAAATTTAATATGCCAGATGTAACAAACGTAAAATTGGGAGCTTGTAGCGTCACATTCAACAATGTCGACCTTGGACATACCGAGGGCGGAGTTGAAGTGTCCTATGAACCAGTATATGCCGACGTAAAAGTCGACAAATATGGTGAAACAGTTGTTGAGAAATATTTAGTTGGTGAAAAATGGACAGCTAAAGTACCACTCGCTGAATACACTATTGCCAACCTAAAAATTGCCGTGCCAAACGCCACGTTCGCCGGTGCAGGTAATGCCCGCATGACCGTTGGACAAGTAGCCGGACAACGTATGGGTGCAGTTGCAGCACAACTCGTGCTTCATCCACTCAATATGGGTACACGTGCAAACGACATAGTTTTGCACAAAGCAGTAGTCACCAGTTCCGTGTCGCTAAACCACAAAGTCGATGAACAAAAGACCGTGGAAGTGACATTTGAAGCGTTGTTGGATGAAACCAAATCCGCGGGTAACTACCTCGGACTCATTGGAGATTCCGGCGCCTAATGTTTGAACATGGCATACCGTGGGTCTAGTACCCCGCCAAATCAAATGACAATAATAATTAATGAAACAACAATTGAAATTAAAAAGTTGCCGCTGGGTAGATACGCAGAGCTTTTAAAAGCCTTGCGTGATTTACCAAAAAAGATTGGTAATTTGGGCGAGTTGAACAATGAAAACATGTTGCAACTTCTACCTGAAATACTTGTTGAATCTTGGCCAGAGGCGATAGCAGTAATGTCAATCGCAACAGGTCTTGAGGAAAACTTTTTAAACGAGATTGGTCTGGACGACGCCGTAAATATTTGTACAGCAGTCATTGAAGTCAACAACTACAAAGACGTGTACGAAAAAATAAAAAAAATGACAGCTCGTCCAAATCAAATAAGCCAATAGAGATAGAAGAATGGCTCTATTGGTCAATCGACCTACTGGCGAGCGAGTATGGGTGGTCGAAAAAAGACATATTGGAAAACGTCTATTTAGACGAATTACCCCTATTGTCTAAACACATAAACAAACGGAAGATAGGCACGATGAGGGAACAACTGGCTATTGTTCAAAATCCACATGTCAACGATCCTAAACAGATCTGGAGAATTATTGACTATAGAGAAAAAGAAATGGAAGGGAAATCTTATTTAGATGAGGAATTTGATCAAGTGGCTTTCAATGCTTTTAAAACGACTGTTTCCAACCACACTAAATGGATTGCCATAAAATAACTTTAAAGTAGTGACCACGAGTGATAGACTGAAATTATGTCTTTTGATCTTGGCTCAGTGGTCGCACACATTAAAGCGGATATTTCTGGTTTTCAGGATGGTTTAAATAAAGCCCATTCTGAAGTTGGAAGTTTTACCAGTAAAGTTTCTGCTGGATTTGGAGCGTTAACTAGGATTGCGGGTGTGGCAGGTCTTGCGCTTGCGGGTGCAGGCATAGCAGGTGCAAAAGTTGGACTTGACTCGGCCGCCAAGTATGAGCAATCCACGATTGCATTTACTACGCTTCTAAAAGATCGAACAAAAGCACTTGAAACCCTAAAGGTTATCGAAGAAGACGCAAAGAAAACACCGTTCGATTTGGCACCACTGATTGACATGAATCAACGATTGATCGGCGCAGGAATGAGTGCAGAGGGGGCTAGAAAGACTGTTTTAGGCCTTGGCGACGCTGTATCTTCTACTGGTGCCGGATCGGCTGAGATGATACGTATCGGTAATACAATTGGTCAGGTTTATGGAAAAGGAAAGGCTGACTCAAGAGACTTTATGGAAATGGTCAACGCTGGCTGGGTTACTGTCAAAAAAGATACCGCCGAAGCGATGGGTGTGACTATGGCACAGTTTGAAGACTTAGTTTCTGCCGGTAAGGTTGATTTCAACACATTACAGGGGGCGCTTACCGCGGTAACTGGTGAAGGTGGAAAGTATTTTGGGGCAATGAATGAACAAAGTAAATCTTTAACCGGCAGAATGGCAACACTAGGTGACACTGTTCGTATAGCCCTAAAAAATGTACTGGTCGATTCTGGAGCATTCGACATGATAAAAAATGGGGTTGAAAAATTGACTATATTTATAGAAAATGACGCAGTCCCCGCAATACAAAATATAATTAAATCAATAAAAGAGTTTGTAAATAGTGAGTTTGTACAAAACACAATTATGCATCTTGCAGATGTATTTTCGTCACTTGCGGGTAAAATGCAAGGAAGCTCGGGAACAATAAACACTGTTGTGACGGAAATTGTGAATTTCTTCCAAAACTATCTTATGCCAGCCGTTAAATCTGTTGTTTCTTTTGTTTCCGAACGTTGGGAGTGGTTCAGTTTAATGTTTAAAGGTGTATGGGAGATCATAATGGGAGTTGTCCAATTTGCGTGGGCTATTGTGTATGGAATACTTAAAGTAGGTTTAGCACTATTGGCTGGCGATTGGGGCAAAGCGTGGATTGCTGTAAAAGAAATGTTGGTAAACGCGTGGGAGGGCATTAAAAAAATATTTGGTGGCGCGATAGATTTTATTAAAGGTTGGGGTGGTCTAGTGATTCATAACTTGACTAAACCATTTGAGGAAGCCTGGGAGAAAATAAAAGAGAAAGTAAACAAAATAAAGGATTCGTTAGATTTTACCAAACGACACAGTCCATCCGTTGTTGACATCGTACAACATGGGGTTCAAGAAGTTAACCGTGCCTTATCTGGGTTAATAATGATGCCAAATATTGGTGCGCCACAAATGGCCGCTTCTGTGGTTGGAAATCAAGGTTTTAATTCTGGACCAAGTATGATTAGTTTGAATATAGACATGCAAGGTGCATTAATTTCAGACGAGGCGGGGGCTTCAATTATTGGTGAGAAGATTGGCGATGGAATCATTCGTAAATTACAACAAAACGTAAAATTCTAATATGGCATATGACATAACAATCAACGGCATCGACAGAACCGCAGACGTACTCGATAAAACAGTGGTTATTGAGGATGTGATAAACGATAAACAAAATGTATGTCGTTTTTCTATGGTGGATAGAAGTGGAAATGGAATACCAAGTACTGATCAAGAGATTGTCATAACTAATGCAAGTGGTACGCGCCAATTCGGTGGCTATATATTATCGGTAGGATTGTCGCAAAGATCCGAGGGGGTCATAAAAATAGACGTGAGCTGTATTGACTATGTGAGACTATTGGACAGAAATTTAGTCCACAAATCATATTCAAGCATGACTGATTTAGCCATTATCCAAGATATTGTTTCGACATATTGTCCAGGGTCTGGAATAACAACGGCAAATGTAGTGTCTGGTGTAACAATTGATCAAATTAGCTTCAATTATTTACAGGTAAGCCAAGTAATGAGACGCATTTGCGATTTAACTGGGCGAAATTGGTACATCGACTATTCAAAAGATGTACATTATTTTCCACTGATACAATCGGCGGCACCTTTTAATATTACAGCCACAAAAACCACTTATCAAATAAACGATTCAATGGTTACAGCTCCAACTGGAGTATTACAACAGGATGCCAGTTTTGATGTCTTAAATTCATGGGTGGCTTTAACAGCTGCCGCAAATAACCAGGCAGGAAGGGTTTCGTATCAAAAGAAATTAGCAGAATCTTTTGTTATTTATGGCGAGTTTTTTAATGGTGTAAGTTCTGGTGGTGCCGATGCTAACTGGGTATGGTGGGGATGTTCTAGTGAACCCCAAACCGAAGATGCTGGGGCTGGGTATGGTGGGTTTTTAGTTGCGATGGATGAATACGACGATGTAATACAAATATGGTTTGATGGAACGCTTCTTTCTAGTGTTGCTTTCGCAAATTTAGATAATAATACTTGGAGAACATTACAGATAGAGGTTACAGGTTTTACTATTGTTGTAAAAATTGAGGGGTCGACAGTTTTGACATATAACGGCACACCAAGAGCATTGGGGGGAATATATACAGGTTTTGGAGCCAGAACGGGTGGGTTCAACAATATACATCGATGTCGAGAATTCCAGGTGTACGATACTGTTGGTAGTTATGATTATTATGGTTTACGTATCAACAAAGATGCGTCGCAACTGAAAAATCGGATCTATGTTCGAGGTGGGACAAAACTATCAGATACCACAACTTATTCGGAGAAGGGGGACGGACAAAAGCGCAAGTTTGTATTACCAGATAAACCACATAATTTGGCCTTGACTGTAAATGGAGTTGGTCAGTCTATCGGTATCAAAAACATTGATACTTCCGGATCTAATTGGTATTTGAATTTTCAAGAAAAATTTTTGGAACAAGATATTAGTGGGACTGTATTGTCCACGACTGACATCCTCAGTCTTTCATATAAATACGACATCCCCATTCTTGTTGCTGTCGAAGACACGACATCTATTACAAATAGTGGGGTTAAAGAGTTTGCAGTTTTTGATAAAAGCATTTCAACCACACAGGCTGCACGAGATCGTGCGAGCGCAGAACTTACAGATTATGCTAATAACATTATCGAAGGGGGATTCTCTACCTACACAGCTGGTTTTATTTCGGGTCAATATATAAATATCACACTTTCAAATTACGGAATAAGTGACAACTACTTGGTACAAAGAGTTGTTTCTAAATCATTAGGTGCGGGACTATATACATACGATATTTCTGTTGCCAGCTCGAAGACTATGGGTATTATTCGTTTTTTAATAGAACTGTTAGAAGCAAACAAAAACTTGATTGAGTTAGACAGCGACGAAGTTGTGGATGAACTTTTAAGTGTTCAAGATTCACTATTGAGCGATAGTCTGACGGAAATTTTAACAATTGATAGCAGTGGTCCATATTTCACATGGTGTACCGATAGTTTGCAGGCAACCCCCATTACTCGTGCGCGTTGGGATCTTTTTGGTTGGGGTTAGTTTATAATAAATTTATGCAGCCAGAGTATATAAAAAACGGTCAAAATATCATAATTCCACTTCAAGGGATTGTTATTCCTATGGGCGCTTGTACTCTTATACTTCAAGACGCAAAAACAGGCAGAATTAAATCTATAGATCATATTAAAAATCTAATTACTACAGTTGGTAAGGCGGCTATGGCAAGTGGTTTACGCGGAAATGAAACAAACAATAAGGGGATCATTACATATTGCGCACTGGGAACAAGTGCAGTCGCACCAGCCAACGCCGATACTAAGTTAACCACTGAGTTATTTAGAAAATTAGTTAGTGTTCGTTCAGATTCATCTAATGTTGCAACATTTCAAACATTTTTCGGTACTCCCGATGCAAATGGAACCCTTCGCGAAGCGGGGTTGTTTGGAGATGCCGCAAGTGGCACCGTAGATTCAGGTACTCTATTTGCAAAGTTGGCAATAAATAGAGTCAAAAGCGCCAGTGATACGTTAACCTTAGGATGGCAAATAACTATTGGTTAACCTATGTGTCACAAGCTTTATAGTTTAAAAATGATAGTATAAACAAATGGCAACAAGTGCAGACGTAACAGCAGGTACAAACGCAGTGGCATCGGTGTTTAACGCATTGAGGGGTGATGTAGTTTTGGGTTTAAAAGTTTTTGGTACAGAAACAGATGCAGCAACGGTGACATTAGATTTTAGTAGTAAAACTAAGGGCAATGTCCGCACTCTAACACTTGGAGGAAATAGAACGTTGGCGACAACAGGGGATGTCGATGGACAAATGTTGACAATCTATCTTATCCAAGACGCAACGGGAACACGTACAGTAACATGGTGGTCTGGTATTACATGGCTAACGGGTGATGGGTCGATTCCTACGTTGCCAACAGCAGCAAATAAGGTGATCAGTCTTTCTATCCATAGGGTAAGTGTTGGTGTATATTACGGCTATATTAACGGCTTTAACTCTTAATCATGATTTATAAATCCGTAACCATTACCGCTAGTGGTGGCGGAGTAGGGAATATTAAGAACGACGATACAAACTGGGACAATTGCCGCAATGACACAAACGGGGACAGTACTGATGTTTCAAGGTTATATGTACGCTCAGAAAGAAGCAGTGGAAACTATCAAATCTATCGGACACTTTTGCCTATAGATACAAGTAGTATTCCTACATACGCATATATTTTAAGTGCAAGGTTAAGGCTATATTGCCAAGAAAAACAAGATAATATAGGTAGTGGTGGCGTCTATTTGTTTGGTCCAACAAGCCAACCAAGTACCACGGGTTTTACAACGGCAGACTATGATTTGGTAGCTGGTTCGACTTATGGTCAAATTTCATTGTCGGCATTAGTTGTGGGTACTACCAACGATATTATTATAAACAGCCCAAATCAGAATATAACTAAAGGCAGTACTAGTAAATTTGGATTGCGTGAGTATTACGACTACGCAGCCTCATTTCCGCCCACTAACAACGCAAATTATGCCGGATTTGATTTGGGCGCACAACTCATTGTCACGTATGCCGTTTTTGGTACGACAGTTCCAATGATCTAGTCGTATATGGTAGGGTATTGTTATGGGAAAAATAAATCTACCTGTTCTGTTTTCACAAAAAGATTCGCGATGGGGAACTTCTTTTTTGGGTTTTAACACAAAGATTCCATTTAACATGGCAAATTATGGGTGTTATGTCACAGCATGGGCTATGGTGTGTCGATATTATGGCAAAGATGTGGATCCTAAAACTTTAAACGATAAACTAAAAACTCTGAGTGTTGGTAAAGGTTTTGCTAACGGTGGTGACTATGTGCCAGGCGGTGTAAATCTTTTATTTGGTGACATTAAAGAGAATAGGGTGGTTACACCCACACTGTTAACAGATGCACAATTTTCTGACATAAGGACTGCCATTGATAATGGGTATCCTGTAATAATCGGCATTGATGTTAGTCCCAAAACAGTCGAATATAACAGTCACTTTGTTGTAGTTGTTGGCTATAACACTAGCGAAGAAAACGACCTAACCATTGCCGACCCAATTGGGGGACTTGAACGTTCACTGAAATATTATTTAGGATGGTTTAAGCCAAACGCCAAAAAGACAATTGAAAGCTACGTTATTACGTCGGGTCCTAAGCCTAAAGTAACTGCCGACACTATTATTGTGAGTAAGGATCATTATGATCTCTATATGAGAAATCACGACAAATGGCACATGATGGTACATTATTTAAAGCCAGATTCAGACCCAAACAGTGCGGTGTTTGAAGACTTACGGACTATAGTTGCAGGCATTAAAAGTAGACAAACTGACCTCGAAAATCAACTATCCGTGATTGGTGGACGATTGGCCATTTCGGAGACTGAAGGGTTGAACAACGCAGATCAAATTAGCAGACTACAAGAACAACTGCTAAAAGCACATAAATCAAAAAAAGCCGAAATTGACGCGTTAATTGCCACGATGCCGGACGTGTCAAAAATCAGGGTGCAATACGAGGGTACTATTTTAGATTTGCAGGGTCAGGTTGACCAAGCAAAAAAAGCCGAAGGACAGGCTAAAATCAATCTTGCCAAGTGCGAAGGTGAAACAATAGAAGTGAAGGGAGCAATTCAAAAGATTGTCGATTGGATTTTATCGTTTGTCCATAGGGGGTAGTTATGGAATGGCTAGGATTTGCAAGCACAGGAATTATAATATTAGCAAGTGTAACGGGGGGGATCTTAATGATAATAAATACTGTCAAGGGGAAGACTAGAGAAGTACAGGGGGAAGAAAACAATTTGGAGGAACGGGTACGAAAACTTTATAAAGAACAATCCGAAGTTCAAAGTAAAAAAATCACAGAGCAAGATAGTAAAATTACTGAACTTATAACGACTCTTGATACACTCAAGGGTGACGTTCAAAGACTTACAGGTGAAAACAATACATTACGTGTAGTACTGCAAGGTCAAGACGCTGAATCAAAAGTCTTTCGAGAACGCATGGTAATTGCCGCTGAAAAAACAGATGCCATATTAAAAAGTATCAACTTGTTAGCTTTAATAATGGAAAAACACATAGTCATAGACGAAAAAGTCATCACGACGAGAACAACAACAGAAGTGAAGGGGGGTGTGACAAACAATGTCTAATAAATTAAAAGAATCGTTCAAAGAAGGTGCGCGAATAGTAGTACTTGGTGTGGTTTCTTATTTGCTCGCTGGCGGCATAGATGCCGTCTTAAACCAATTTGGTGCAAACATGGATACAGGGACAAGGTTAATCGTTTCTGGTGCCATTACTACCGTTTTACGCAGTGTGGATAAGTACATACACGAATCAGGTAAGTACATTGAGAAGAAAACCGGCAAAGATTCAAAATTAACCAAGGGTTTGACACAGTTTTAATTTTTTGTCTGTTTGCCACATCATCGATATTGTTGGTGTGGCTTTAGCCTCGACTTATTGGCGTTAAAGAAACAAGAAAGATTGCTAGCATCAGAAATACCAAGATGAACACTAACAACACAACGCCGTCCTTGATCTTACTTAAACGCAAAAGTGTTAATTCTGAAATGAAAAATCGGATATTAATGCCAAATACTCCAAAAAACGAAAGATGATAAGTAAAAAGACGAGGTTTATTGTTTTTTCCAACGGTATCAAGAGTTACCAAATCTTGGCGGAGGGGATCAAATGTTTTGCTTGTGGGTGTGTCAGTCATGACTCAAATGACATAAGGTTTTTATATTGTGGAAAGTGTCGCTGTTTTCATAAAAAGTAATATTATCCCATCGCAAGAAAAAAAGCACGTCCTATAGAAAAATACTAAGGGGCTATATTTCCGTCTAATGCCCATATAACAAAAAAGAACCCCTTGCGGAGTTCTTTTCCCAGTGTTTAACTGTAGTTTATCAAAAACTATGAGACTACTATACCACACAAACCAAACAAAAAGAATTTGCAGACATTGCGGTCAACTTCACGATCTGCACTATCAGACCACAGTTAGCTTTAAAGTAACACATCTTTGCTATGTATGTCACAAAGGCACTGTTTACGTACCCTTCATCTCTGGTCTGCCAATTCCTACCATTCCTTCTTCCAACCTCTTAAAACTTCAAAACGGAACATTCGTTAGGCAAAAAAGTCGAATCGATGTTTGATCTCGGGCAACCTAAGTCCCTCACGGGGATCTAAAAGAGCGTGGGGGCGATTTCCGCAAACTCAATACGGCGGCGATTAAACGATACGAGGTACCTTCCGGAGGCTAGTGGGCGTATCCCCTGTTTGAAAAAGTAACAGGCTGAAGCAACTTCCGAAATTAAATACTCCTATGGGGGGTAGGGGGGGGCAACCCTCCACTTCTCTGCTGTGCAGCGATGTAGTTGTTTGTCGGTTGTTGTATTGCGCTAATATGGGTATAGATTTGGTTGCCATTTGGTATACCAAGGATGGAATAGTCTTTAATAGGTGGATATTGTTGTTTAAGTTGTTTAAGTTGAATAATTCGGGCGAAACATACTTTTTAAATATTATATTAAACCTACTTGAAGTTTATATTGTTAGAAATTCGGAGACGCAGGCACGTTTTCATTACTTAATAATACAAGTACTTGACAAACACTGTACAAAGTGTTACTATAGATACATGACCAAAGTGATCGGGTACATAACCACATTATTAATGGCCAAGGTGTTTAAAAAAGAGTTTGAATTTTGGGTAGAGGACAAAGACGGAAACCAACAATTGTTATATTGGACGATTGCACCTACTGTATGCGCATAAATACACCTATATTAGTTTGTTTAGTTTTTTTAAACGTTTTCTTCGGTATAAAACTAATACAAGCCATTGTTCAGTACAATACCTCATTGCCCATTCTTTTTAATCCTTATACAGCAAGCTTTAGCCATCCGGCGGTTCAACTAAAGAATGAACCCAAGAAAATCGTCGGATTGGCTAGCTTTTATAGCAACGAAGGTTGTTTAGGTTGTCGAGAAGATCGAAAAATGGCAAACGGACAAGTTTTCGACGAAAAAAAACATACAATAGCAATGAATGGTGTGAAGCTAAACACCAAAGTTCATATCAAGAGTATCAAAACTGGCAAAACGGTAATTGCCGTCGTAACTGATACGGGTGGATTTGGTAAACTTGGTCGAATTGCAGATTTGAGTTTAGCAACAAAAGAATATATAAACTGCAACGATTTGTGCCAAGTAGAAGTTACTTTTTTGGATAAATAAATTATGTCTTACTTCCTAAAATGTCCATCTTGTAAATCCATAGATATTGACGATGTGACTTGTATCCGTTTAAGTAAAAATCAAGATTGGTCGTTTACAGGCTATTGTGGTAATACGGATTGCCCAAAGAAACACAAGTTACTTGATCTGATATTGGAGGTAACAAATGGATAAAGTATATATACTCTTAAAAGATACACCTTGGAATAAGGCGGGGACAGAATATCAATTACGAACCGGATCTTATGTTTACATGCCAAAAGAAAGTCCGTATTTAGATTCATATAGCGAACTACAAATCCTAGAACGTCCTGAGTGGTTTAAAGAAAAAGACACTAAGTGGAAGCCAGAAACGGGTGATCAGTATTGGTGGGTAGACAAACACTGTATTTCTCAGTACACGTGGAGTGACGATAGTACAGATAATAAACTATTAAACAGTAACAACGTATGGCCTACCGAAAATGCAGCTAATAACGCTTTAGATGAACGAAATAAGTTATTTAAGAGGTTACGGAAAGAAGTATAAAGAAGGACTAACCTATGACAGACAAAATAAAAGAAAAAGCATTTCGCAATTTCAGAAGTAATGGAATACATCTAACTTTCCCAAATGGAAACGCATTGTCTACTGTATGGGGTTGCGGTACATATTCAGACAACTACGACATGGATGGTGGGATCAGTGTAGATAATTTCAACAAGTTTTTAGATAGCGATACTGTTGAAATTATGATAATAGAAGCTCCTGATAAATTGAGAAAAAAGATCGAGAAGAAATATGACTTTGATGGGGATGTAAAAGGGTATTTGACAATGGAAGAATGGCTCGACGTAATAAAAATGCTATCTAAATAATTATCTAAGGACTAACTATGAAAGATAAACAAGAAAAAAGATTAGATTGGGAAATGGCAGTTGATACTTGGAGCTTTAATAAAAACCTTGCACACCCCCTAACAAATGAGAGTGTAAAAATCTTTATTAGAGCTGTAGAACAAGAAGCAGTAGCAGAAGAAAGGGCGAGGATTATAAAAATAATAGACTCTCATACTTACTCAGATTCAATGATTGATATGTACACAGATGAACTTATTGATGAAATAGAAAAACTAACTAAAAAGGACTAACTATGAGAAAAATGCCGTTAAAAGAAAGATACAAGTGTGGGTATTGTAATTACATCAGACTATCAACAGAGTTAGTTATTCAACACGAAAAGATTTGTTATAAAAATCCTGATCGTAATTGTCCAATTTGTTGCAATGAGGGTGTAGAGTTTATCAATGTGGGCGGACTAGGAGGTTATGTAGAGGGTGAACAGCCTTGTACGGCTTGTGAAAAAGCCAAGTTAAAAGGTGGAAAAAGTTATTTAGATATTTATTTGAAGGACTAACTATGAACCAAGTCATACAAGGGGACTGTTTAGAGGTAATGAAAGGTATACCTGACAAGAGTATAGATCTTGTGTGCATAGACCCTCCTTATGGAATGGACTTTCAGTCAAATCACCGAAAGGAGAAATATAACAAAATAACAAACGACACTTCACTAATTTGGATAGACGATTGTGTGTCAGAACTACACAGGGTTTTAAAAGAAAACACACACGCTTATGTTTTCTGTAGTTTTCACAATGTGGACATATTCAAACAGGCACTCGAAAAGGTATTTAAAGTGAAAAACATATTGATATGGGAAAAAAATACCATTTCTATGGGAGACCTGTTCGGGGATTATGCTCCAAAATATGAAATGATTTTATATGTTCATAAAGGCAGAAAATTACTTAACGGGGGGAGAGATGCAAATATTCTAAAATTTTCAAGGACTAGAAACAAGCTTCATCCGACTGAAAAACCAGTAGACTTATTTTCTTACTTAGTTGGTAAAAGCACAAACGAAAACGATGTGGTGTTGGATTGCTTTGCTGGAAGCGGCACGACAGGCGTAGCGTGTAAAAACCTAAATCGTAATTTCATACTCATAGAAAAAGAACAGGAGTATTGCGACATTATCAACAAACGCCTCTCCACCTTAGACAAACCATTAACAGAGAAATAACTATGAAAATTAAAGAGAAATCCTTAGTTCAACTATTCGCCAACACTCTCACGGACGACCCTAAAGAAATTATCGCCTGGGCAAAAAGGGAAATAAAAGAATATGAGGAACTTATAAAGGTTTTTGAGAAATCAAAATAAATATGAAACAAGAAATAAACCAAAAACAATGGGGGGGATTAACAGAAAAACAAAAACTAAAATTCGCTAATACAGTATGGATTAAAAATGGAAAGAAAACTCATAAGTTGCACCCGCCTAATATTGGCCAAATGATTGAGTTTTTAGCACAAGGGAGGTGTTCACTTTACCTGCCAGGTTGCTCTCTTGGTGAAAGCGAAATTGACCCCGAAACTTGGTGTGACACTCTTTGGGAAGCAGTGAAAGAAGAACTCACTAAAAAGGACTAACTATGAAAAAAGAAACAAGATGTAAACAAACAATGACTGGACGACATCTTTTTACCTCTATCTTTGGAGAGGTTTTTGATAAGCATGAGCTGGCTAAACTTAAACTTTGGAATATGCATGGTGTAAATAATCCGAGCAAATGTATCGCTTGTGGTGTTATTGATGACAGAAACAAACAAACCCTACATGAAAAAACCAACTAAACAAGAACAGAAAGACAAAGCATGGGAAGTCCACCTAGCAATAACAGCCCAAGCACGGGAAACCTACCATGCGGTGGCGGGCCTAGCATGGGAAACCTGCCTAGCAACAACAGACCTAGCATGGGAAACCTGCGAAGCAAAAAAAGCTTCAGCAATAAATAACTTTATAGCAAAGTGTAAGGAAATAGACGAGCAAGGAGAGGAGAAAATATGAAATCAAAAGAAGAACAGAAAGACAAAACATGGGTTGCAATAGTAGACTCAACAGGGAAAACCTATAATGCAATAGTAGACCCATTAACGAAAACTTATATGAAAAAATTATCTAAACAAGAATTAAAAGACCAAGCACATAAAGCCTACCGAGCCATAGTATACCCGGCCTGGAAAGCCTACATAGTAATAGAAGAGAAGGCACAGGGCATTTACCTAGCCAAGCTTAGGAAAATAGACAAACAAGAGGATGATGTCAAGATTATTGACGGTAAGAAATATAAGTTAGTTGATCCTGTCTGATTTAACAAACACTTGACAAGTACTGTACTTAGGTGTAGTATAAAACTATGATAGATATTAACTACAGATTCCAAACAGATAAACGCAAAAGAGTTTTAGTACTATGGAAACAGTGGGTAAACGAATACAACAACGGAAAAACAGTTGAGATGATTTCAAACGAGTACATAAATCCAAAAACTGGCAAAAACTATAGTAGGTCGGCTATATATTATGCGTTTGAAATAATGAAGGATGTACAGCTATGAAACCTACTCTATTAGAGGAACCAAAGAAAAAAGCACGGTTAACTATTGCCAAGAACACACCGTTTGAAAATGGGCAACTGCTGCACATTCTTCAAAAGACACCTAAAGACCATATTTATCAAAGACCTGGTAAGGGCGGGGGTAAGTGGGATTATGTAACGGGGACGTACGTAAAAAAAGTCTTAAACTATGTATTTGGATGGATGTGGAATTTTGAGGTAAAAGAACACCTGGAGAAGGGCGACGCTATCATTGTGTTAGGCAGGTTAACGGCACAGGTTGGGGACAAGTCTATCGTAAAAGAGCAATGGGGAAGGGCTGAAATTAAATATAAAAAAGATGGAAATAAAATACCATTGGATTATGGAAACGATCTAAAAGCGGCCACCACTGATGCACTTAAAAAATGTGCGTCTGAATTTGGTATTGCCAGTGACATATATGGCGCGGAAGAATTTAAAGAGATAAACAGAGAATTGTTTGAGGACTTGCCAGAACCAATAAAGACAAAAAAAGAGGCAATTGAAGTCATACACGGCGCACCAGATAAAGATTCGACCGCTACACCTATTACGGGACAAGAAGAAATAAAACTTGTACCCCCAATACCAGTTCAACCACCAGAGAAGACAAAGACACCCGATTTTAAAACTTTGCTTGATCAAAACAAAAATACATGATTAAAAAAGATTACACCTATTGGAAACTATGGTGTGACTCTGTAGAAAATTTGGACGAGTTTGAGTCAAAGATAAAAACAGATTCAAGACTAAAAGAAAATTACGATGATCTTGCGTTGGTAGTACGCTCCTATACCTATTTGATAGAAAGACAGGCAGAAGACATTAAGGGTCTGGAACTTAAGGTTCCAAGTGTAACAGAAGACATAAATAAAGTACTTGACAAACACTGTAAATTAGATTAATATACAATTATGCAAATAAATATTGAAAAAATAGCACAACTTGTACTTGACGCGGATAAGATCTTTATGAAGCCTGAGGCAGAAGAAAATCTAGTACAATTGTTAGAAATTCAGACTCAAGTTGAGGCGGCCATTGTTGAGGTAAAAGCAAAGCTAGAAGCAACGGCATTACAGATTGACCCGAATTTCAGATCAATACAATCAGATCTAATAAAAGTTCATTACCGTTCATTTGGCCAACGCTATTACGTTGACGAATTGCAAAAGAATCTAGCACCCAAAGAGCTGTACACTGAGGAAACAAAAGTGGTCTATAAAGTAGATGCTAAAGCGGTGGAAAAATGGATAAAAGAAAATAATGGCATGCCAGCCGGTATTTCAGAAGTTGAACGTCAAAAGAAGTTAACCATATCGTTAAAATCGGAGGCAACAAATGACGATCAGTAAATTTAGATTCTTACTAGAAAGACTTATTGAGGCTGGCGATAGTGAATTTGTGGTTGACACAACCATGTTAGCCGAAAATGAAATAGTGGTCACTGGCCTGGACATGAGAGATTCTTTCACTTTAACGATAGATAAGGTTGCGGAGTAAGACAATGAAAAATAAAAACCATTTTAAAAACGCCGTAAGTATGATTTTAAACCTTATTAAAATTGCTATTAAAAAGTTTTTGTCTTATTAAACTATGAAAAATAAATTTCGAGCCAGCTATACAATTTTGGACATGTGGTCATCTGGAAACTGGGAGATGGCAATCAAACAGTATTTTAAGTTAGATAAGTACTCAAGCCCCGAAACGGAAGACGGTTTGCGGTGGCATGAGAAATGGAGAAAACACATCGAAGACACAAAAACTATGCCCGTTGAGTTTGGTGGTCGTCCACTTATAGCGCCCGTAACTGAAAGAAAAAAAGTTGTAGAACTTGATAGTTGGTTGGATTTAGTTGGGATAATCGATTGTTACGACAGCCCCACCGTCTATGATTGGAAAACAGGTAAGACTTCCAGCGAAGTATATGCAGGAGGGAAGCAAGGGGCGATCTATGGTGTACTAGCTACACTTCTTGGATATTACGTCGAAAAAATAGAAATACACCACTATGACCAGTACATGAAGACTGCCGACATGTCTATTGTTTGGATCACACCAAAGCTATTGGAAGATGCCCACAATTATATTGTCACAGTGTCATCTGAAATGTACCAATATTTTTTATCTAACAACTTATTTGATAAGTTCGGCGCTCAACAATCAGAAGCGACGATACCAGAACAAATACTTTTATGAAAAATAAAGTTCGCAACACATCGGTCGAATCATTCCATGACCTAGATAATGTAGGAAAAAAACAAATGAACGTTTTAAACGCCTTGAAGTATGAGTTGAAAACGGCCTGTAACCTAGATTTGGCAGATTTTCTCGATTGGCCAATAAACCACATCACTCCAAGGGTAAACGAGTTGGTCAAAAATGGATTCTTACAAGAAGACAGACGGGATATTTGTGTAAAGACTGGCCGCAAAGTTATTTTCTGGCGCATTACGCTAAAAGAGCCGGAGCAATTATCTTTTGTATGAAACCCCACGAAGCAGTAAGTCAGGTTTTAATAAAGATGGCTGAAATGGCTAAAATTGGTGTGAGGACTATTGATATTGATTCTATGGCTGAAAAAATGATATTGGATATGGGGTGTAAGCCCTTTAATAAGGGGTACAAGCATCAGTCGGCAAAACAAGCCTATCCGTTCACAACTTGTATAAATATTGACAATGTCATTGCACACGGCAAACCAAGTGAGTACAAACTACAAAACGGCGACCTGGTTTCTTTGGACGTCGCCCTAATTACTCCAGATGGCTTGTGTGGTGACGCAGCGTTATCTCTTGGATGTGGCGAAATATCAAACCGTAAGGAAAGACTGCTTAAATATGCAAAAAAGACACTCTATGAGGTCATTGATCACATGAAACCGGGTAGAAGCACTGAAGATTTGGCGAGAATTTGCGAATATTACACCGCAAATATGGGCTACCGTGTAAATTTACGGATGGCCGGACATGCCATAGGGACAGAAATGCACATGAAACCAAATATTTATAGCGGTACCGCTGACCATTGTGTGTGGGGTGAATTAAAAGTTGGAGATGTGTTTTGTGTTGAACCTATGTTGACACCAGGTAAGGATAATCTGGGTATATGTGTGGATCCGGACGGGTGGACATTCGTCACAGTAGATGGCCAACCAAGTGCATTTTTTGAACACATGGTGGAGATAACGGCCACTGGGTGTAAAATATTAACAACCCACTTTGACAGAAACTAACATGAATATCACAAACATTGTCTTATTACTGATTTTTGCAATATCAACATTGATAGGTGTTTGGATGATGGTTATTTCCCGAATGTTTATAAAATTGCTTCAGATGCTAGTAGAGAAAGACGGGGCAACTGTTTTTAATACCATCTTGCACGACTTACAACAGATAAAAACACGCCTAACCTGGTCAAAAAGACGAGAAAAAAAAGTCCTGCCAAAAAAGGTGGTGAAAAAACATGTTTAAAAGAAAATGTGCTAAATGTGGTTTAAAAACTATAAATATAATATCTGAGTCGTTTGGCGCTCGCCTATGGCGAATCACTAAAAATATTATGTTTCCAATTCGGATTTTAATGAGTGTATCCAGAAGACCCAAATCAACTAATGTTTGCCGTAGTTGCGGTTTTAGTTGGGAAGATCGATAATGAACAAAGAAATGCAAAAACAACCGTGGGTTGAATTCTACGCAAGGCGTATCTGTGATGCCAAAGCCGTTATCGAAAGTCCTGAAGCCTCAAGCTATGAAAGACTAGTGGCAACGGAAGCAATGGAACTAGACCAACTCAAGGCTATTCACAACGAACGAAGAAATTTGATTATGGATAACGGTACACGGTTGGAACAGTTACAGGTAATAATCGATTTTCATATTAAAAAAGACGACGTTTCCAAGGTTTAAATATATGTCATTTTCAATAAATCAAATTATATTAGTCGGCAATGTTACAAAAGAGCCAGAACTAAAATACACACCAGCGGGCAAACCTGTATTGACGTTTAGTATGGCCACTAATAGAAGGGTAAAAAACGGGGAGGAATGGAAGGATGTACCCACGTTTCATAAAATCGTAGTTTGGGGTAACTTTGCAGAGTGGCTATCTAAAAATATTGCTACGGGACAACCAGTGACGGTTCGCGGCAGAGTGGACAATAGGTCGTATCAAGACAGTAGTGGTGCCAAAAAGTACATAAGTGAAGTAGTAGCGGATGATGTGATACCGTTTGCGTCTCGATCAAATCACGAAGCAGCAGCAAAAAAGCCAGAGGAAGTCCAGATTGATGACGTGTTACCGACAGAAGAAGTTTCAAATGTTGCGACAAATGAAATTCCATTTTAGAAAGTAGGTGATTTTTTATGAGTATCGGACAAAAACTTTTATGGACAGGTGTAGTTGCATTTATAATGCGGGAAACAATTCCACACACAGTGTCCCCTATTGAAGTCATAGCCCTCGTGATCATATTGTTATGTGGATTGCTATTGGCTTGGTTGAACAATTAACCATCTTTATTTGCTATACTTACACCATGCCCATAGACAGTCTTTCACAAACAAACAATATTGACGAAGAACTGCGAATGGTCGGTGAAATAATAGAGATTGAGAAGACAGTCAAGGGAATGATGAGTATCACTTTACGAGGTAATAACTATGAACTGTTAGAATCAGGCAGACAAGATGGCAAGGAATATTGGAAATTTAAAATATTAAATAAATAAATATGGCAAAACTAGACTGGGGACGACCACTAATATCAGAGGACACGTTTAATACATGGCTAAGTGAATTACGCCCACACCTCGTTTTAGGTGTGAGTTTATACCGTGCAATACATAAATCAGGACTAGATGGACACTCAACTTCTATATACGAAAAATACAAGCTAAAAGATTGGTTTTCTGTAGGCGTAGATAGATTGCGCTTAATTCCAGGAGAGAAAGCAAACGAGGCAATGACGCGATTAATAGACGCTATACACTTAAAGACGTTACAAGAGAAGACACTAACGTCAGAAGAAATTAAGATCCTGACGTTCTTTAGTGAAAAACACCGAAGCGCACAACACTTTTTTGTGAACAGAACCGAGACATCAGTAGCAAGACCCATAGAAGATATTATTTCTGATTTAGAAAGGGCTGATAATATAGACGATGTTGCATTTGAAGCTGAGAAGCAAATGGTGGAGGCTCAACCACCTATACAAAGTCAAGAATAAGAGCGGGACGATTGTCGTATTCAAGCCCAACCCCATGCAATTGAGATACCGCGTCGACTCGAAGGGGTGTCGCTATTGTTATATTGTTAAGCCTCGACAATTTGGATTTACAACGGATGCCGTCATCGACATGTTTGACGATGCTTGTTTTGTACCTGGATCATCGGCGGCCATAACTGCACACGATAGAGAGTCTGTAAGTAGGATATTTCAAATAGCAAAACGAGCCTATGAGAACATGCCACCTGAATTGCGCCCCGTTACACAGTACGACACGCGAAACGAATACAAATTTTTAACTCGATTTGATGGAATCCCTCTAGACAATGAATTTTATGTGGCATTAAAAATACGCGGCACTACGATACAAAGACTACATGTATCGGAAGCAGCACACGTCGATGATCGGGATGAGTTAAAGATGGGAGCTAAACAAGCCGTGCCAAAGACGGGAAGAATTACAGAAGAGACGACGGGAAACGGAATGAATGAATTCTACGATGACGTCATGTACGCCCTAGACAGGCAACAAAAGGGACTATCTGGAGAGATGGATTATCGGGTTTTTTTCTATCCGTGGTTTAGCAATCCAGAATATACGCTATATGGCACGTTAGGTTCAATAGACGCGGCAAAATATGAAGATGAAAATAAATTGCGCAGTCAATACGGGTTAACAGACGGCCAATTGCTATGGCGCAGATGGAAATTAGATGAGTTTAGAACAAACCGCACTGATGGTGTCACATTAAACGTATTTCAGAGATTTAAGCAGGAATACCCGGCCACTATATTGGAAGCTTTCCAGTCTGGCGCAGGCAATGTATTCAACTTGGAGGCGGTAACAGACATTAGCGCACCTGTCCCACTAACGATAGATCAAGTTTATGCGCTCATTGATTCCGACACAAATCAGAATCAGACCGTCAAGGATGGTATGAAATATCTATATGATCAGGGTTTTAGGTGTTGGGATATTCCGCGCTATGGTAAAAAATATGTGCTGGGGTGTGATCCAGCTGGTGATGAGGGTCAAGATAACGCGGCCATTGCCTTATGGGATGGTAGTACTGTTGCAATTGAAGGAAAGATCGAGAAAATTGGGGAATTCTGGCAAAAGATACGACCCGATTTGTTGGGGGAATTGTGCGTGGCCATCGCCAAGGTATACAACAAAGCTTTTATAGGTATAGAAAATAACATGCTGACAACCATCATTACGGTGGTCAATTCTGGCTATGACCACTATTATTCCTATGTTGAAATTGATAAGCGTACAGAAAAAACAACGCGCAAAATTGGCTGGAATACAAACACCAAGACACGCGATGTGATGATAGATGAGTTTATAAAACAGTTTGAAGAAGGAAGTTTGGAAATACGATCAACGGTCACAAAATCAGAGATGCAAACGTTTATTCGTAACGATGTAGCAAAGCGTGAACATGCAAAAGGTAAACATGACGACATGTTATTTGCAGACTTCGTTGCGCTCCAGATGCGCAAATATAACGGGCCAATAGCTAGAGTCTTTGCCAAAAACCCGTTTTAGGCTTGATTGTTGTAATAGGTACGGTGCTATACTAATTTTATGGCTGACAATTACCCACAATCCCCCGATGTTTCAATGGCGGCAACTATCGCAAATACTGGAACATTGGAGAAAACACCAAATATAGAACCTATAGCAAAAATTGGTAAGTTTCCCCTAGCAAGTGATTTAAATCGTTTAAACGATTATGAGTATTACAAGAAGCTATTCATGGGTAAACATTTTGAGGCGTTCAATGTTCGCATTGGGGACAAAGACTACAACCGTGCGCACGCAAAGTTGCGTTTTCTTGTAGTAAATTTTGCAGGTCTTTTGTCAAAAATAATGGCAGATATGTTATTTGGTGAACCCGTATCAGTCAAATTGCCAAACGGTGATCAAGAGTGGCTCGACGCTTTCTGGAGGGAAAACAACATGGATGTGCAGTGTTACGAAAGTGCATTGGGGAATAGTTACAACGGCGACGCTATCTTTAAATTGCGCATTGGACCTAGAAACGAAAAATCAGAAAGCACAGTAATAGTCGAAGATATTGTGCCAAAGATTTATTTTCCTAAGATAGACGGGTTTAATGTACGAGCAACGTCAAAAGAACAGGTATTGGCTTGGACGTTTGTTTTAGATGGGGAAACTTATTTGAGACAGGAAATACACACACCAGGGAAAATACAAAATAAGGTATTTAAAATGAAGGGCGAAGATATTGTGGCTCCAGTGTCAGTAAGCACATTAGGTGATGGGTCGATAAAAGAAGAAGAAGACACAGGAATCAACGAATCTTTGATTGTTCATATCCCCAACTGGAAAACCGGCGATAGACATTTTGGATTGTCTGATTATTTAGATTTGGATACGTTGTTTTATGCCTTGTGCAATAGACTCTCAAAAATAGACAATATTTTGGATACACATGGTGATCCTATACTTATGGTTCCACCTGGAATAATTGATGAGCATGGAAACGTAAATAAAAAAGCACTTGGCGTTGTTGAGGTAAAAGAGGGGGAAAACAACAAACCAGAATATATTGTCTGGGACGCTTCACTTGATTCGGCATTTAAAGAGGTTGAAAAACTAGTGGAAATGTTATATTTGACGGCTGAGATAAGCCCCGATGTCCTTGGTATGGGTACGGGAACTAGTGATAGTGGTAGAGCTTTAAAGTTTAAGTTAATGAGAACACTTGCAAAGGTTTCAAGAAAGCGTTTGTACTATGATCATGCAATAAAACAGCTAGTGTACACAGCACAAAAGTTTGCTAAAGCCAACAATATAGCTATCAATGGAAAACAACTGTCTGGTGAGCCTGTAATGCCTGAAATTGACTGGAAGGATGGATTGCCTATTGATAATCATGAACAACTCTTGGATGAGATACAGGCGGTTGATGCTGGACTTACTCCAAAGACTGAGGCTATCATGCGACTCTATGATGTAGATGAAAAATCGGCCGAGGAACAACTAAAAGTCATTGAGAAAGAGCGGCCGGCAATAACAGTTCCATCCATGGATGCCTCAAAGTCAAATCCGTTTATGCAAAAGAAAGACGATAAAACACAACCGACAACTAAATAGTCTATGCTCTATATATTATGTCTTTGTATCCCACACACGTCGAAATCAACGAAGAAAATATTCTCAAAATAACAAACACGTTTAAGAGTGCCTATAAACAGATTGTTTCGGAGATTAGCACGGCAACTGATTTTGGGGTCAAAAATCGTCGCGCAATTCTTGCACAAATTGATGTAATACTTACTACTTTGGGAACTAATACGCAGGAATTTTTGGCTAAAGAATTGCCCGAATATTATAAATCAGGTGCTGATGATGCAGTAAAGCAACTATCAAACGTTGGGGCAGATGTGGGCGTATCAGAGGGATTTAATCGTCTGCATGAACAAGCTATTGTTGCATTGGTTGATGACACCGCCAAAGCGTTCGGAGAAAGTCTGACAGGAGTCGGAAGAAGTGCAGACTTGTTGTTGGGAAAGACAACGCGTGAGACTATAACCCAAAAGTTGGCAGAAGGGTTGATCGGCGGTAACAATTTAAAAGCGGTGAAACGTACAATCAAGGGTATTTTGCAAGAACAGGGGTTGGACGCGCTAAAAGATAAGGGCGGACATGGTTGGACTCTTGATAGGTATGCTGAAATGCTATTTCGTACCAAAGCAGTGGAATCACGAAATAGAGGCCTAGTAAATCGAATGGTAGAAAACGAATACGACTTGGTACAGGTTTCAAACCATTTCGGAGCATGTCCCCTATGTGCGCCGTGGGAGGGCAAGATCTTGTCGTTAACTGGTGTGTCCAAGGGGTATCCGACATTGTCTGACGCGGAATCTGGGGGTTTGTTCCACCCGAATGCGGTTTTGTCGAACTCTACATTTACGCCTTACGGGGAGCTAGAAGAAATGATCGGGGCTGATTATGAAGGTCCCGCTATAAGAATTCATACGGCGCAAGATCACACGCTTACCATCGGTCCTAATCACCCTGTACTTACTCAACGGGGGCTTATAAAGGCTGGTCTGCTGACTGAAAAGGATTATTTGGTCTATGATTCCCGAGTAGTTGCCCCTGAGTTCACCAGGGATTCTAATTTCCAGCAAATGCCATTGGTTGAGGATGCTTTTGAGACGTTGCTGCTTTCGGAAGGAAGTATTACGAGAATTCCCACCGCCAGTCACGATCTCCACGGCGATAGGATATTCTGTAAGGGTAAAATCAAGGTTGTAAAACCCACAAGCCGTTTGTTGCCGATACTTGATTCCAGCGGCATTGAGCAATTTCGCGATACTGGCTTCATGGAAACCAATATGAAGATTATTCTTTTGTCTGGTAATAGCTCTAGCAGTTTTGGACTTAACAGTGTCAATTTGTCCTCGCCTGGCAGCGTGAGCAGCACTCTGTCGGGTTATAATTTTGTCCATATCTCTAGTATACATAATATACGCTTTAAGGGCAAGGCTTTTGATGCGCAAACATCTAGTGGTTTATATAATTCAAATGGTTTTGTAGTAAGTAACTGTAAACACGCCATAAACGTCCTGATCCCCTCTTTGGCTAACAAAACTCAGGCATACTATCCAGATGAAAGAACAAAATTTATTTCTGAATCTGAAATCGCCAAAGCCAGTAAGTTGGATCTTGAGAAGAACGCCAAGAGTTGACATTTTATTGATCGATTGTGTATATTAACCATAGAGTGTTTTACCGTGGACTTACCACGTTAAAAAACGAAACAAAAACACATGGCAGAAAATACAAATAGTGATGCCACCACAAGTGGTACACAAACTACTGGTAGTGTAGCCGTGACCGACACGACAAAAACGAGAGATACACAAAACCAAAACGTGTTCGATACTAAAAACATCGGTGATGATGACTTTTCAAAAGTTTTCGATGACCCGAGAGTTTTTTTGCATCCACGATTCAAAAGCCTAAACGAACGCGCCAAAAAAGCGTCTGAGTACGAAGCCAAGTTAAACGAGGCAGAGGAAACGAAGCTATCTGAGAACAAAAAATTCGAGGAACTGGCCGCAAAACGTGCTGAAGAATTGTCGGGTGTGAAAACAAAATACACACAAACCCTTCAGGACATGCAGATAATGAATGCAGCGGCAAAAGTAGGCGTGATTGATTTGGATGCAGTTTTAAAACTAATCGATCGATCTAAAATTTCAGTAAGTGACAGCGACAATACTGTTTTAGGTGCTGATGAGGCATTAACGACATTGTTGGACAAATCGCCATATCTTAAAGGTAAAGCAGCAAACGTAACCGTTGGATCCGCAACAGGACCCGGCGAAGAGTCAACTGCTGGTACTAAGAAATTTAAACTTTCTCAATTACAAATTCCTTCATTTTGGAGAGAAAACGAGAAAGAAATCCAGGTCGCATTAGCAAATAACCAAGTCGAAAACGACATGGTTAAATAAACTTCTTCAAATCCCCTTTTAGGCTTCAAATTAGACCTATTTTATTTATTATAGGAATTCAAAAAAAAGGGGGTGAAATATTAAAAATATATGATAGAAAATGTAATGAACACAACGACCGACGCGTCGTTTATTCCAACGATCATTTCTAATAAGGCTCTACAACGTTTCGGCGCATACCTGAATCTGGCTAGGACTATTAGTAGAAATACCGATTGGACGACAGCGACCGAAGGTACAGTTCTTAAAGTTCCAAAAACTGGTACAGTTTCCGCTAACGATAAAGTTGTTGGTAATAACTTCACAAAGCAAAACCCAACAGCCACCGATGTGAGCGTTACTCTTAACAAAAATAAAGAAGTAACACTAACTATCGATGATGTCGATAAAGTGGTTACAAACCAGGACACTCAAATGCGTTATGCAGAAGATGGAGCTATTGCACTTGCAGAAGCGGTGGAAACATCCGTGGCTCAATTGCACACTTCACTTTCAAGTACCGTTACATGGAATCGTACGAGTGCAGCCACTATTGACACCTCAATGCTGGCCATTCGCAAATTTTTCACAGACCAAAAAGTACCAAAGACCGAACAACGTTATATGTACGTTGACTCAACCGTCTTTAATGATCTTTTGGGTGTGCAAAAATACACCGATCAATCATGGCGCGGTAGTCAAAACACAGTAGCAGATGGTCAAATGATCAGAACCTACGGTTTTGAAATTTGGGAATCCCAAATGATTGACTACACCGGGTCACCTGGTGCTTATCACAATTTGGCTTATACCAAAAACGCATTCGTTCTTGCTTCACGACCATTACCAAGTCCAAAAGGGTTTGGTGGTGTTTCAACAATCATGAATGATGAAAGTGTTGGTTTGAGTATGCGAACTCTATTTTGGTATAACGCCGACCTCGGCGCTCACCAATTGACCCTTCAAATTCTCTATGGCGTAGCCGTTTTGGATACACGCAGAGTTGTTGAAATCGAGAGTTTCTAATTTCAAACAAGAAAACTCCCATCTGCAACTTATACTTGTGGGTGGGTTTTTTTGTGGGTACAATAGGGGTATGGCACTCCTGATGTCCCCTATTGGAAAATATGTCGAAGTTAGCAGTGACAGTAGAGAACAAGAACTGTTAAACGAAGGATTCACTATTGTCGATACTAAACGGGAGTTGGAATATAGACAGGAACGGATAATCCTTGCGATGAAAATGAACCATTCCGACGATCAAGGTTTAAACGGCGTGTATTTTACAAGTGTAAGCGGTGGAAGTAAGGATGGTTATGGTAGCTCAAGCGGTCACATGATCAAAGAATTAGAGATATTGGGCGTCAATATAAAAAGCCAATATAACGGCGAAAAGATCGCTATTTTGTACCATAATCCGTATGGACTGCCCCGTCTTGAAAGCCCGTATAGAATTATATATACAATGTTTGAATCGGACAAAATACCCGATGATTGGATTGAATACCTAGAGGCCGCTGATGAGGTGTGGGTGCCAACAAAATGGTGCCAAGGTGTATTTTTGAAGTCTGGTATAAAATCAGAAGTTGTACCACTTGGATACAACGACCGAGTGTTTCAATATATAGAACGCAAATCACCAGAAGAAGAAAAACGACCATTTACGTTTTTGCACTATAACGCTTTTAACTTGCGCAAGGGATTCACCGAGGTATTCAAAGCCTTCAATAAAGCGTTTGAGAAAACCGACAACGTAAAGATGATTTTCAAATCAGTTCTTCCCCATGCGCCGATCCCCATTATTCCATCTGAGTATCCAAATATAGAAGTCATATTGGGAAAAAGTACAGAAGAAGAACTAGCGACATTGTGCGGCAGATCCGATGCATTTGTGTTTCCAAGTCGTGGGGAGGGTTTCGGATTAACCCCATTGGAGGCTATGGCAACAGGTTTACCCACAATCGTCCCCAATGCTCATGGTATTAGTGAATATTTCGATAGTAAATATATGTATGAAGCGAAAGTGGCCGAAATGACACCCGCTACATATTCCAGATACAAGGGTATCGATGTCGGTAAAATGGTTGTGTGTGATGTGGATCAACTAGCAAATCAAATGCGCTGGATGTACCACCACTATAAGGAAGGCGTAAAGATGGGAAAACTTGCGTCTGAGTATGTAAAACAGTGGACGTATCAAAAAACTGCTAGAATAATTAAAGACAGAATCGACAAGGTGATGATGATGCCAATTGAATCTAAAAAGCACACCAACATCTTAAATCTGGAATTGGTGAGGTGATCAATATGAAAGATAAAAACAATGTACAAGCAATAGAAAAAACGGAAAAACTGATTTTTCGTTATATGTGCGAAGGCTGTACCAACGTTGCAATATATACAACTAATAAAATGGTCGGGGTCGAGATAGATTGTACAAATTGTCACAAACGCCAAGTCACATTAGCATCCAACTATATTTCAGTGTGAAAATAAAATACACGGGACCAGCCAAAGATTATAGTGGCTATGGAGAGGCAAACCGCCACGATATTGGCGCATTGTTTGAAGCTGGTGTCGAGTTGACCACCCAAATACCTATATACACCCCCGAACAAGCGGGGTATGGTCGACTGGGTGAACTGGCGGCAAGTCTGGAAGGTAGGGACATTGGATACTCGATCAAAATAATACACACCACACCAAACGTATACAAGCAATACTTTGAACATGGAAAATACCACATTGGTAGAGCTTTTTGGGAGACAGATAAAATACCGCTTGATTTTGCAATCAATCTACAGATTGTAGACGAAATCTGGACTAGCTCACAGTTTAACGTGCAAGCTATCAAAAACGCTGGCGTGACAATACCTATATATGTAATACCTCAAGCTATTGATACAAGTATTGATCAAGAATCCATCCATCCATATATTTCACCTAATCGCGGTTCGTATAACTTTTACTCGATATTTGAGTGGACAGAACGAAAGAATCCAATGGCACTACTTGAGTCCTACTGGAGAGAATTTGAGGGAGTCGAGGGTGTAAGTCTCACAATTAAGACTTATCTTGTCGGTTTTACTAATGAAAAACGGGATGCTATTAAACAGCAAATTAAAAAACTAAAACAAAGACTGAATCTAAATAGCTATGCCCCCGTTTATTTATATACACAGCTCATGGACAGATTCCAGATTTACAGGTTCCACAAGACGTTTGATTGCTTCATAAGCGCGCACCGTGGCGAAGGCTGGGGACTTCCACAAATGGAAGCTTTATTGTTGGGGAAACCAATCATTTCCACTAATCGTGGTGGTATCCATGAATATCTAACACATGGCAAGGACTCGTATTTAGTTAAAAATAAACTTGTCCCCTTGACTAATATGGCTTACAATTCCCAATGGTACACACCCGACCAGAAGTGGGCAGAAGTGGACACGGAAGACTTCCGCCGAGGTATGCGGTGGGCTTATGAGAACCGACTGGAGGCAGAAACTATGGGCAATGAGGGCAAAGTACTAGTGGAACGTGAATTCTCGCTTAAATCGGTTGGTAGGCGTATGAATGAACGTTTAAGGCAAATACAAACAGGACTAGAACCAAAACTATGAGTACACGTGAGCATAATTTTAAATTAGTAGTAAAACACGACAGGGACAAGAAGGGTTTCAATATATGGAAGTGCGAACGTTGTGATTCTGAGGTAATGTTTGCTAAAAGCAGAACACAAACCGGTGTAAATCAAATAATGGCCATTCGCATGCACTGTATAGCTAAAGAATTTATAAATGAATAGTATGAAACTTTTATATTTATCCTGCCACTCTATATTGGAATACGACGAATTGCGTATATTTGAGGAATTGGGGATTGATTATTTTTCCCTTGGTAGTTATGTCGATCCAAGGAGTCCGGTTGATCCTATTCGCCCCGCTTTAAAACATGTCCCCGATGATTGGGCATACCACAACACGCCAGATAGAGACTCAATACCAAAAGAGTTTTTCGATAAGTTCGACGTCATTGTTATCATGCACAAGCCGGAATGGATCGAAAATAACTGGGAAAATATGAAACACAAGCGTGTTATTTGGCGCACTATCGGACAATCTACCCCATCCATAGAGCAACGTTTGTGGAAGTATCGGCTAGCGGGATTGGAAGTGGCACGATATTCATTGAGAGAAGCAAATATTCCTCAAAATATCGGATGTGACAAATTAATTCGTTTTTATAAGGATGAAAATGAGTTCAAGGCTTGGAGTGGTTCGACAGATGAGGTTATAACGTTTGCGCAAGACATGATGCACCGTGGAGAGTTTTGCAATTACAATGCTTTTACCCAAATTGTCCAAGGGTTCAATGCCCACGTATATGGTCCGAAAAATGAGGCGTCGGGAGATCTGAATGGCGGTTTTATGACCTACGATCAGATGCAACAGAAGATGAGAGACGCCAGAGTATATATTTATACCGGCACTCAACCGGCTAGCTATGTATTAAACTTTATTGAATCATGGATGACTGGTGTACCTGTTATTGCGCTTGGTAAGACCCACGCAGGGTCGTTAAGTTCCACATTAGGTATCAATGCCGATATTTACGAGGTGCAAGATTTTATAATTAATGCAACAAATGGGTTTATTTCAGACAATATTGATGAAATCCGCGAATGGGTTAAATTCTTACTTGATAATAAACAGGCAGCCAAGAGAATTGGTGAGACAGGAAGGCAGGCAGCCATTAAATTGTTCGGTAAGGAAGTGGTAAAGTTAGAGTGGAAAAAGTTTTTAAATATATGAGCATAACTAATAAACTAATTGAACTTGACCCAACCTTGGTTCGCCACAACGAAGGACACTGGGACACTCCATTTCATGCCACATTGCCTGGGTTTAGTTCATTTAATGATGCTGGTGTGGAATGTGAGACTGGCGAATTTCTCTATTCAATGACACGCATACTTAAACCACACCGAGTACTTGAGACTGGGACACATGTCGGAGTAGGAGCATCTTATATAGGCATGGCACTAAAAGATAACAACACTCCTGATGGTTTACGGGCAAAGCTGGACACCATAGAGTTTTTACCAGAGATAAACAAAAGAGCAGTTGAGAGGTTGCGTACATTAAATTTACTCGAATATGTTACACCACACCTAATGGATGTAATGAAATTTGTGCCATCTGAAAGTTATGGACTGATTTTATTAGACACGGAACCACAAACACGCTTTGCTGAGCTGATTAGATTTTACCCATATTTAGAAGAAGGCGGATTTGTGTTTATTCACGATTTACACAGACATTGTCACCAGATAAATGCAACAAGATTTAATTCAGATCATCCCAATGCTCCATATTGGCCTTATGGGGAAATGCCACAAGAAATAAAGTCGTGGGTAAAGACAGGCGAGCTTGTCCCCTTCCACTTCTCGACCCCACGCGGACTCACAGGTTTCTATAAAAAGTCAAGGAATGACTATTTCCAACCCACGCTCTAAGTGGTACTATAGACATATAGTCACCATGAACGATGATCAAGTAAAGATAGTCAATGAATGTAAACATACTGGAAACTATACCGCGGTTGCCCAAGACGTTTTAGCCAATCCATCGGAATTGTTGGTAATAACAAGCAGGTCTTGTAGTAATTGTGGCAAAGTATTTACAAGTATCAGTCCATTTAAACTTGGTTCACCTTCAAGTGAACAGAAGAGAAATCAAATACTGAGAACTTAAAAAAAAATGAAACGCTCCCGTGCTGCCATCCTTCCGTATCCAGGGGATCCATTTCTTCTTAACTATTGGCTAGAAATCTATTATAAGTTTTGGGAACCAGAAGTCGACAAGCTGTATATAGTTCTTAATTCTCCAATAGAAGACAGTGTCGTCGAGCATATCAAATACTTATGCAACGACGAGGGTAAAAAGATTAATTTTACCTATATTCCTAGACAAATGGAGCATGGCGACGTCTTGAAAATTGCATTGGAGGCAGCCACCGAAAAATACGTCATGTTGATAGAGGACGACGCTTTCATATTCAAATCAGGTGTTGTAAATTATTGTTTTGAACTGCTCGAAAGTGGCCAATATGACATAGTTGGAAGCAAGCGTGGAAGTTGTAGTGCTGAGATATTGGAAGCGGCAAAAAACCGCTGGGGGTTAAATTATAGTGGCCATGGCGATCAAGGGTGCAATTTCTGGCCATGCTATTTCTTCTCAGAACGACAATTATTACTAAACACTGACCGGCACTTTAGCGCACGAGCTTGGACTATAGGGGAAACGGTTTCATCCCTTGGCTACGTCGTCGAGGTGCCGGTAATTGCTGGCGATACTTTTGTAAATACAAGTTTACAGCTACAAAACATTGTTCCGCAGACAAGAATTAAGTATTTGCCCCAAAACCACGGCAGTCCAGAAGATTTGCAGCATTACGAGCGACGTAGTGACCTATTTGATGGTACGGCATGGTGGACGCATATAGGCAGTTTGAGTAGTGGTGTGGGTGGGATACTTATGGATGGCAACAATCGGTCACTAGCTAGACGTAAAAAGGATCCTGAGGGGGCAGAAACTGTATTAAACAAGCAGTGGTGTCAGACAACACAAGAACACCACGAGTTTGAGCGCAGGGTGCATTGGTGGCTTACATTCTGGGAAAAAAGAGTACCAGGCGAACTAAAAGAGTTTGCGCAGTTGTACAGAATAGCGATAGACAGGGTGATTACCCAATACGACCTGGACATTAATTTAATAAGACAGGGACAGAGAATATATAGGACACTGGGTTTATGATCACTGATTTGATTGTCACCTGGCCAAGAAATTGCGATTATCCCTTGTGGCGGCAATTCATAAGGGACAATAGGACTCGATTTAACGAGGTGATAATTTCGTTTATGGAAACAAACCAAGGCGAGGACTACCGTTTGGAATTGACAGAAATGATGCGTAATGATTATGTACTGACAATCCAGCCGCCATTAATTATCGCTGGCGAAGATTGGCGTAATGCTTCAATAAATTCGGCGTTGCTTCATTCGTATAATGCGCCGTGGGTTTGGTTTACAGAACAAGATTTTTTCCCCAAGGATGGTTTCTGGGAAGAAGTCCAAAGAATGCAAGATGAGGGGTGCAATGTCATTGCAGTTTATCAAGGGGACAGAATGCACCCATGTTGCATATTTATGAAACGAGAAATATTAAACAAGACGCATAAAAACTTTGGAATTATCCCTGATATTGCGGATCATTTTTCTTTAATTCAAAAAGACCTTGAATCAATTGATGATTCTATTATTGGTGTTATTTCTCCAAAACTATATACACACATGAATGGTTTGTCGCACAACTGGAGTTTGTTAGTTTCTGGCCAGATGCCAAACCACAATACAGACCAATTTTTCGACTATTTAATGAGTTGTTCTAGGCTTAATATTCCAATTCCAGAACATTGGTGGAACATGGCCAGTGCGGGAATAGAACGGTCATATTATAAAGAATAAACACAAAATG
>Ga0163151_10001407_pt1 | contig 40378 bp, 50 predicted proteins | sample OliLakLV19MP5IB2_FD_145596 | JGI IMG/M metagenome (GOLD analysis project Ga0163151, IMG submission 145596) | Freshwater microbial mat bacterial communities from Lake Vanda, McMurdo Dry Valleys, Antarctica - Oligotrophic Lake LV.19.MP5.IB-2 | ecosystem: Environmental > Aquatic > Freshwater >... | reverse complement strand
CTAGAAATGTTCAGAAGCACCACGGCTGAAGATCTAGAAATGTTCAGAAGCACCACGGCTGAAGATCTAGAAATGTTCAGAAGCACCACGGCTGAAGAGCTAGAAGCTCATAAAAATTTTTAACCTATACGGATTCTTTGCAACAATATGGATGCCCCCCGACCAAAAAGAACTTACCGAAGGTGGGCACCATTAAAAGTGAAGCCCGAGAAGGTGGTGCCACCACCGAGGGTCATTCCGCCGCTCAAGAGAGGGCAAAGGTCTCCGGGGCTTCTTGATCCACGTAGAGCAGCGTTCCTGATAGAGTTTGTGAAGCACGGTAATGGCAAGCGGGCCGCACTAGATGCGGGCTATTCGTCCCAAAGTAGTGGCACGTACGGGACGTCTTTGGCGAAAGATCCGAGATTGGCCGCAGCCGTCGAGGAAGTAAGGGAACGGGTTATGGCTAAAGCAGAATACACGTGTGAAGTGGCGATGAAAGAAGCGCAAGCGGCGCTGGATTTTGCGGAAGAGACCGGAAACGCTAATGCGTACGTTAAAGCCGTGGAGCTCCGTTCTAAGCTAATGGGGCTTCTCGTTGAGAAGATAGATTTACGCCAAGCCATTGGCTTTCAGATTCGTATTGGCGGATTGAAATCGTCGACTGCGCCACCGGTTGACGTGCAAATGATTCCCTCGGACACTTCGGTAGCGGAGTCCGACGCTAAGGTAGCTGAAGCTATCGAGGATGATCCGTGGAGCTAACGAGTAACAAGGGAGTTTCTGCGATATGAGCCAAGACGTTATCGTCGATTACATCCCTCAAGGCCCTACGCTCGTTAAGTTTAAGGTAGCTGAAGCTATCGAGGATGATCCGTGGAGCTAACGAGTAACAAGGGAGTTTCTGCGATATGAGCCAAGACGTTATCGTCGATTACATCCCTCAAGGCCCTACGCTCGTTAAGTTTCACGAATCGGAAATGTTTTTTAGGGGCATCATGGGGCCGTTCGGTTCCGCAAAGTCCACCGCTTGCGCGATGGAAATCCTCCGACGCTCGCAAGAGCAGCGCCCCTCAACGGTGACCGGCCAACGCCGCACGAGATGGGCTGTAGTGCGGAACACGTTCCCGGAATTAAAGACCACGACGCTCAAAACGTGGAACCAATGGTGTCCCGCGCAGTACGGGAAATTGACGATGGACTCCCCCATTCGTCACTACGTGAATTCCACCGAGATCGAGATGGAAGTTTTGTTTATGGCGTTGGATAAACCCGACGACGTGAAGAAACTACTCTCACTCGAGCTGACCGGGGCTTGGCTGAACGAGGCAAGAGAATGCCCTAAGGCGATTTTGGATGGCATCACTGGCCGCGTGGGGCGTTTTCCGCCAATGGTAGAGGGTGGCTGCACATGGTCCGGCGTAATTGCCGACACCAACCCTCCCGACGATCAATCGTGGTGGTACAAGTTCTCCGAAGAAGCGACGCCCGAAGGATTTGAATTCTTCAAACAGCCGGGTGGTAGCAGCCCATTGGCCGAAAATTTGTGCAATCTCCCCGCTAACTACTACAAGCGGCTAGCCTCGGGCAAAGATTCTGACTGGGTGAAAGTCTACGTGGATGGGGAGTATGGCTACGTTTCCGAGGGCAAGGCCGTTTACCCCATGTTCCGTGACAGAACGCACGTACCCGAAGACGCAGTGGAACCGGTTCCGGGATTGCCGCTGCTCCTCGGCGCGGACTTTGGCCTCACACCATGCGTGGCCATTGGGCAAAAGCTCCCGAATGGGCGATGGCTTATCATCGACGAGTTTCTGACCGATAACTGTGGTGTCATCCGATTTGCTGAGCTCTTAACGAAGTATATTGCAGTGAATTACAAGGGGTTTACCGTAGACGGGGGATGGGGCGATCCGGCCGGGATGTTCAAATCTCAGAGTGACGAGAGAACATCCATCGAAATTATGAATACCCATACTCCGTGGAAGTGGCTACCGGCGCCGTCGAACTCTCTGGCTATGCGCCTGGAATGCGTTAAAGGGGTCTTGAATCGCTTGGTGGACGGTGACCCAGGGCTGACAGTGTCTAAGAAGGCAAAAATCATCCGGAAGGGCTTTGCTGGCGCTTACGTGTATAAATTGATCTCGACAGGGGATGGGACACAGACACATGTGACTCCAGCAAAAAATATGTACTCTCATCCTCACGATGCTGTGCAGTATCTTCTATTGGGCGGCGGCGAGCACAATGTGGTCATGGGGCGTAATCGGCAAAAACAGCGACAGACAACCCACAACGTCGAGGGCCTCGATTACAACCCGCTCAACGGTATTCAGGGGAGTAGTAAACGCAAGGAAAGCGAGCCCCCATATTTAAAGCGGATTCGCAAGGACTATTAACTTTCGTGCTAAACTTTAGGTTACCCAACAATTTCTAGGAGACTTGCAACATGCCCACCATGGCCGATCGGATTAAGCAGTTTGCTGAGGACCGTAAAAATTCTGGCGCAAAACGGCCTAGTGGCATAACGGGGCGTCCGAGAACGCCGGGGACGTCGTTGCCGGGTGATCCGCGCGTTGACCCGAACAAAGTAAACAAGATTCCCTCGTTCTTGCGATCGAAGACCAGCCCCTTGAGCGATCAAGAGGGGCAAGCTAACCCCGACTACAAAAGCGACGTCGTAGATCCCAACAGTGAAGAGTACAAGGCAGACTTTAAGGCTAAGTTCCTTCAACCAGCTCAGGTAACGAGGGACGTTGACGAGCGCGCCGGAAAAGAGCTTGAAGCGGAAGAAAAGCGTCGGCAGCGTGGCAAGGCGTCCACCATCATCACCGGAGGCCGGGGTTTGATCAACGGGCCTCGTACGGCTCGACGTAGTCTACTTGGCATGTAAATCCCCCTCAAAGCTTTGGAGCGTAAATGGTCAAAAGTAATATGAAGTCGAGCTATGCCGAAGAGAAAGCCGGGAAGATCATCAAATCGGTTGCTCAGCTCAGGGGCCAACGCGGAAACCTGGATTCACACTGCCAAGAAATCGCCGAGCGCATCTGGTCGGACCAAAGCCGATTATTCCAGAGTCAGGGTAAGAACAGCACTACGGGCGAGAAACGAACAGATCATGTTTTCGATTCCACCGCGGCGAGCGCCCTGAACAAGTTTGCCAGCATTCTCGACTCTCTCCTCACGCCGATGAACCACACATGGCATGGCATTGCTCCCGACGAGGAGGAGCTCGCTAAAGACCGCGCCACGGTGTTGTGGCTGGAGGAGCTTAACCGCTGCATCTTCAAAAAGCGTTACGCCCCATCGGCGAACTTCGTGCCGCAGAACCAGTTAGTGTACAAAGGACTGGGCGCTTTCGGCAACAGCACCATTTTTACGGACGAATTCCGTGGTCGTCGTGGAGAGCGCGGGTTCCGCTACCGGAATATTCACCTCTCCGAGATGTTCATTCGCGAGAACCACCAGGGGATTGTCGAAGACTTGAGCCGTTACTACAAAGCGACGGCCGCTCAGGTGGTGCAAAGATTTAAAGATCTCCCGCAAGACGTGATCGATAAAGCGCAAAAAAACCCTGATCACGAATATTTTCTCATCCACGCGGTACTGCCCCGAGAAAATGCCGATTACGATCGGCGCGACTACATGGGGATGGAATTCGAAAGCGTGTACGTACTTGAGGAAGGAGCGCACCTTTTGGAAGAAGGCGGGTACGATTCCTTTCCTTATGGCGTTTCTCGCTATGAACAAGTGCCTGGCGAAGTCTACGGGCGTTCTCCAGCGATGGAAGCCCTTCCTGCCATTAAGACCCTCAACGAGCAGAAAAAGACACTGCTCACTCACGGTCATCGCGCCATCGCGCCTCCAATGTTCGCTTACGATGACGGCGTTGTAGACACCTACAATATCGCGCCTGGTCGCGTGACAATGGGCGGAGTGAACGCCGACGGCAAGCTCCTGGTCCACGCGATGCCCAATGGCAGCATCGCCATCGGAAAGGACATGATGGACGACGAGAGGTTAGTGATAAACGATCTCTTTCTCGTCCCACTCTTTCAGATGCTCGAGAAGAATCCGCAAATGACCGCTACCGAGGTACTCGAGCGATCCAAAGAGAAGAATATTTTGCTTTCACCCACCGTTGGCCGCCAATACAGCGAGTACCACAGCCGAGTTATCGAGCGTGAGATAGACATGGAGCTCAAGCAGAACCGGGGCTTGAGGGAACGGATGCCTCCCGCGCTAATCGAAGCCGGTGGGGCTTTCAGGATTCGCTACGACTCCCCCATGGCCCGAATGCAGCGAGCCGAGGAATCTTCGGGATTCATGCGAACGGTGACTACTGCGATAGATATTGCGACCCAAACGCAAAACCCCGCACCGCTTGACCATTTTAAATGGGATGTCATTATTCCCGAGGTCGCGGATATCGACGGGGTACCGAAGCGTTGGCTGAATGGGCCTGAAGAGATTCAAGCCATTCGCGAAGGTCGCGCGAAAGAGGCCAGTAAACAAGACGAAATTGCAGCAGCGCCAGCCGCCGCGGCAATGATGAAGGCGCAAGCCGTTGCAGGGAAAACTAGCTTAGGATGAGCTCGACCAGAAAAGACTTATTGTCGGCACTCATGAGGGAGCGGAAGACGGCGTACACGCAAGTCTTTGGTCTCACCACTAATTCGTCGACGTTGGTTTTGGCTGATCTAAAGCGTTTCTGCCGTGACCGGCAGAGTACTTTTCATCCCGATCCGCAATGGCACGCTCTGCTCGAGGGACGCCGTGAGGTTGTTCTGCGCGTTCTCGACTTCCTTGAGCTTTCCATCGAAGATTTAGTTATTAAATACGGGGGTTCCGATGCTTCGCCTACTATGCTTGTTCCCGCTTCTTAGTCCTGATCCGGCCGGTGGTGGCGCGGGTGGCGCGGGTGGCGCGGGTGGCGTGGCAACCCCACCAGTAGTTCTCCCAGCCGATGGCGGCCAAAGCGCGCCGTGGTTCTCGACGTTTAAAAACGACGAAACTCGCGGGTATGTTGAAAGCAAAGGGTTCAAGGATTCGGAAAGTTTAGCCGATGCCTATCGTAACTTGGAGAAGTTGCGCGGGGTTCCCGCGGAAAAGCTCCTCACGTTGCCGGGCGATGATAAGCCGGAGTCGTGGGCGCCGATTTACAACAGACTCGGACGGCCGGAAAAGGTAGACGGTTACGAGTTGACGATTCCCGAAGGAGCTCCTGAAACATTCGGTCCTGAGATGTCGGGCAAATTTCACGAGCTTGGGCTGTCCAAAAAGCAGGGTCAGGCATTAGCTGATTGGTGGAACGAGCTAGTGGTCAAAAGCAATGGCGCGGATAAAGAAGCCGCGGGAGCGAGTTTCGACACTCAGGTGGCAGCGCTGAAAAGCGAGTGGGGCGCGGCCTTCGATCAGAATTTGGACCGGGTTAGCGAGTTTGCGGAAAAAGCTGGGATCGATGAGAACACGGCCGCGAAGCTGCGCGGCGCTCTCGGTGTTGATGGATTTGCGAAGATGCTCGATGGCATGATGGGCAAGTTCGGCATTAAGCTTGGTGAATCGCAATTCCACACTGGCGGTGAGAACACCGGATTTGGCCGATTAAGTCCCTCGGCTTCAAGAGCCAAGCGCCAGGAGCTACAGAGCGATCCTGATTTCATGGCTAAGTGGGTGGCGGGCAGCAAGAAAGAAGTGGATCAGGTCAACAAGTTGTACGAGATGGAATTCGTAAATCAGACGTAAGATCGACTTTCCCGTTGCAAAAAAATTTTATTCTCACGTATTATTAAGGTTTCACGCACATATAGGCCCGGTAGCCGCAGCCAAGCCCCCAAGCCCGAGGGTTCTGCAAAAGTTGACCGAAAAGCCTTCTAGTTCGGGAAGTTTTCTCTTTCCACACAACTTTCAAAACTTGGAGGACTGACAATGTCGGTCAATATTCCTACGCATTATGGTCGTCAGTACGCGGATACTCTCATGTTGCTGCTACAGCAAAAAGGCTCTCGTTTGCGCGGCTGCGTGATGGAGAAATCCGATTACAAAGGCGAGCAGGCTTCTCCTGTGGATCAGGAAGGGCCAGTCGAGATGCAATCCGTTGACTCTCGCTTTGAAGCGATGGGCCGGGTTGATTCCGACAGCGATCGTCGGTGGTTGTTCCCCAAATCCTACGATCTTCCCCAGATGGTCGATCACTTCGACGAGCTCAAGGTTCTTTTGGACCCCAAGAGCCAGAAAGTTCAGAACGCTGTTAATGCAGCGGGCCGCCAGATTGATCGCCGCATCATCGCGGGCATGTTGGGGACAAACTACACCGGGAAGAACGGCGACACGACCACAACGGCTCTTGCGGGAAACACGATTGTCGTAGATGAAGGATCGTCGGTCGATACCGGGCTGACCGTTGCAAAGCTCATTAAGGCCAAGGAAATTCTGATGTCCCACAACGTGGACACGGACAACGATCCGCTGTATTGCGGCATTACGGCAAAACAGCAGACCAGCCTGATGCGCGAAGCGCAGGTTATTTCCCTCGACTACAACGAGAAGCCTGTGCTCGTTGAGGGCAAAGTGACGTCGTTCATGGGATTCAAGTTCGTTCACTCGGAGCTGTTTGGAGAAACGCTCTCTTCGGGTGACGAACAGTGCTTGGCTTGGGCCAAGTCGGGGGTCCATTTGGGACTGTGGGAAGACGTCCGCACGGACATCTCTCAGCGCAAAGACCTTCGCGGTCTGCCCTGGCAGGTGTATTTGTGGCTCACAATCGACGCGTGTCGGCTGGAAGAAAAGAAAGTCGTCAACATCAAGTGTAACGTCTAATATTTTCTACCCGATAGTTTAAACGGGGGGGTCTTAAGTGGCCCCCCTTACAAGGAGCTTTTATGGCGATAGTGACAAGAAAATCGACGTCGATCACCAACCGAGATGCGAATCCGCGCGTGATGACTAATGCGGCGGGAGCCGCTGGAAGCATTCGTGGCTTTGTCGGGCAACTGCTCACAGTTGCGACGGATGACATTGACTCGGCGTACATCATGGGGCGTGTCCCAAGCAACGCGATAATGCACTCACTGCGGATCTTTTCTCCGGATATCGGTTCGGCTGCTGCCGCGGTAGATGTCGGGCTGTATCAGACCACGGAAAACGGCGGGGCCGTAGTGGATGCGGATTTCTTCGCATCGGGCGTGGTGCTCAACGCAGGCGCCATCAGCGCCGTCGAAGTGGTTCACGAGGCGGCGGTTTTCACGCTAGCTAACTCGGAAAAACCGCTTTGGTCGGCTTTGGGTCTCACCTCTGATCCGGAGAGAGATTACGACGTCGTGCTGACGCCGATTGGAGCCATTGACGCCGCGGTAGTTATCGCGCTCAAGGGTTTGTACGCTATCTAATAGACTGAAGTGGTGGCGCGTCTTTCCGGATCGGAATGCACGCCGCCCTTTTTTTCGTCCACAAGGGAGTTAAGTCATGGCGAATTTATATGTCGGATTGAATCGCGGGCAAACGCAAAAAGATGTGGTAACCGGGGCTTCGACGGGCACCAAGGACGTTGAACTGCGGATCGACGACTCGAAAGGTCTGCGAAAATCCGAAGTCCTGCAGAAGCTTGAAGAGATCAGGAACCACTTCCTCACCAAATCGTCGCAGTTTCCGTAAGCGTTTCTTTCGAATCAACCCGGAGTGAACCGCTATGGCAGCGCCTTCTGTTGTGAGCATTTGGAATCGGGCGTTGCAGCTGCTGGGCTGTTCCTTCGTGCAGGCCATTACGGACACGACCAAAAACGGCTTGGCCTGTGCAGCTTGTTATGAGCCGATACGGGATAGGCTGCTCGAGCAGCACATATGGCGTTTCAGCATTAAGCTGGCGACACTGGCGGCTGACAGCCCGGTGCCTGCGTGGGGACGCGCCAATTCGTTTACGGTACCGGCCGATTTCGTAATGCTCGCCCCTGACTACGAAGAGGACAACAGCCTGGAGCTAGATTACGAAGTGCAGGACGGGAAGATATTCACTGATGACGCTGCGCCCCTCTACATCCGATACGTTTCTCTCGTTACCGCGCCCGGGACCATGACACCTTCCTTCCGCGAGCTTCTCTCCCACGAAATGGCGCTTGCCATGTGCGAAGCTCTCACCCAATCCAATACCAAGCGTGCGGGCCTTGCCCGAGAAGTCGATCGAATGTCGGCGATTGCTCGCCGCGCAAATTCCCGCTTGACCAGGCCGCAAAATCCGCCCGAAGATCCTTACATCGCAGTGAGGAAATAGGATGCCTAAAGCCAGTCCCATACAAAGTAGTTTTCTTGGAGGGGAATGGAGTCCTTTTTGCGCTGGGCGTGTCGATTCAGAGCGGTACAAGATCTCCCTTGAAACGTGTGAGAACTACATCCCTTTGCTACAGGGAGGGCTGACCCGCCGTCCGGGGACGCGGTTTGTGGCAGAGGCCAAATTCGCGGATAAAGAAGCCATCCTTGTAAAGTTTCAGTTTTCGACGGCCCAAGCCTACATGCTCGAAATGGGCGACCTCTACGTGCGTTTTTTCACGAATCAGGGGCAGGTAGTAGAGGCTGCACGGAACATCCTGAGCATTTCGGCGGCAAACCCGGCTGTTTTCACCATGACTGCCGCGCACGGGTATTTGGACGGGGAAGAACTTTTCATCACGGGGATTGGCGGAATGACCCAGTACAACAATCGAAATTTGATTGTTGCGAATAAAACCGCCGACACGTTCACGCTGAAGTACCGTAATGGCACCGATTATCCGGGAAGTGGTACGTACACTTCGGGGGGTACTACCTCGAGGGTTTACGAAGTCGCTCACACGTACACCGAAGCGCAGCTTCCGCTGCTCTCCTTCGTGCAAAGCGCCGACGTGATTTTTATTGTCCATCCGTCACACCCGCCTCGACGACTAACTAGAATGGCCGCCACAAATTGGACGGTCACCGACGTAAGTTTCCTCGACGGCCCTTTTCTGCCAGCAAACACTACTGCTACTACGCTCAGTCCGAGTAGTGGCACATCAGTCACGCCAAATATTACGGCGTCGGCTGCCATCTTTGCCACCACCGACGTTGGCCGGCTTATCCGCGTGAAAAAGGCGATCGGATGGCGATGGCTGAAGATCACTGCATTTGTTAGCTCTACAGTGGTTACGTGTTCTAGGAACGAAGCGAGTGACATCGGGGTTATCGCGGTAGACTCATGGGCTTTGGGGCTTTGGTCGGACACCACGGGCCACCCTTCGGTTGTTACTTTTCACGAAGATCGCCTTTGCTTCGCGGGAGCCAATGCGGCCCCTCAGCGCTTCGACATGAGCGTGAGCAGCGACTACGTGAATTTTGCGACAACCGATCAAGCAGCCGTGCCTGCTGTGACCGCAGCCAACGCGGTATCACGGTCACTAAACTCTGAGGACATCAACACGATTTTTTGGCTGAAGAGTGAGGAACGAGCATTGCTCGCTGGCACTCAAGCCGGAGAGTGGGCGATTCGTCCCTCAATCTCGAGCGAGGCTATCGCGCCCGAAAACGTGAACGCCAAGCAGATTTCCAACTATGGGAGCGCGGCTATTCAGCCGGTCCTTGCGGGAAAATCGACCATTTTCATTCAAGGGTCTTCGCGCACAGTACGGGAAATTAGCTATTACTTCGAGGTAGATGGCTTTAAAGCGCTTGATCGCACGATTCTCGCGGACCATATCGGCGGGGACACAGGTTTCAAGCAGCTTTGCCGACAGAAAGAAAAGCCGTCCATCGTTTGGTTTACCCGCAATGACGGCGTACTGGCCGGAATGACCTACGAGCGAGAAGAGGAAACGATCATCATCGCGTGGCATCGCCACGTTTTAGGTGGTCAAAGCGACACAGCGGGTACCGCGCCTTCTGTCGGATGGTCCGCAGTGATTCCGGAGCCTGAAGGTAAGCGCGACGATCTGTGGATGATCGTAAAACGCAACATCAATGGGGCTACGTGTCGGTACATCGAGTATCTCACGAAAATTTTTGAGCACGAAGACAAGCCGCGTGACGCCTTTTTCGTCGATTCGGGACTTACTTACGACGCGCCCTTAGTCATTAGCGGAGTGACGAAAGCGAGTCCCGCTGTTGTGACGTCTACGGCGCATGGCTTGATCGATGGCGATGTGGTGATCATAAGTGGCGTAGTGGGCATGATCCAGCTTAACGAAAACAGCTACGTCGTGACGAACAAAGCGGCGAACACGTTTCAATTGACCGCAATGAACGGCACCGTCGTAGATAGCTCCGATTTCGACGCCTACGTTTCAGCGGGCGAGGCGAGAAAATTCGTCACCGTCATTTCAGGGCTCTGGCACCTCGAGGGGCAGTCGGTCGAAGTGTGGGGCGATGGCGGCATTCAGCCTCCCGTAACCGTTACCAATGGGTCCGTGACGCTCCAGAATCGCGCGGCAACCGCACAGATTGGCCTTGGCTACCGCAGCCGCGGTAAAAAGCTTCGGGAGGAATCTGGAGCGGCTGACGGGACGTCCATGGGGAAGAATCGCCGCACCAACCGCGTGGCGTTCATGCTTCACCGAACGCTAGGCTTCAAATTCGGCACTAGCTTTGACTCCTTGCAAGAGATCTCCTTCCGCACGAATGACGACCCCGACGGACGAGCACCAGCGCTTTTTACTGGCATCAAAACGGAAACGATCGAAGCGGACATGGACTTAGAAAATAACATTTGTTGGGAGCAAAGCCGTCCTGCTCCGGGGACGATTCTCGCCATTGCCCCGCAAATGCACACGGAAGACAGAGGATAAATCGTGCCAGTACCATTGATCCCCCTAGCGCTGACATTAGGTTCCTTCTTTGGGAGCATGCTTGGGCTAAAAGGCAAGCTTGACGAGAACTCGGCCGCCGCGAAAGCCGCCCGGTATCAGGCGGATATTGCTGACGAGGACGCTGTACTGGCAGACAAGAACGCGCAAATCGTCTTGTCTCGAGCAACCGAAGAAGATCGGAAAGTTCGCGTTTTAGCGCGTCGGACGATGGGAAATATGCGGGCTACCATCGGCGCTTCGGGCCTTACCGACGAGGGAAACCCCGTCGATCTTTTGGAAGAAGCCGCGGCCACTTCCGAAGCCGATTCACTTGCAATACGCACGCAAGGCAAATACGAGTCAGACGCGTATTCCCTTCAAGGGCGAAGGAAGAGAGATTACGCGGCTCAGCTCCGCTCGGGAGCTTTAGACGTAGATAAATCGGCCCCGTTTGTGCTGGGTGCTGGAATCTTGGGCGCCGTGGGGGATGCGGCGCCCAAGATTCCGGGCGGTAATGGCCGCATGAAGCGGGGTGGCTAATGCCGAGAATTAAAATTGAGCGCTTGGATTCACAATCGCGAGCTCCAGGCCCGGTAGCTACGCCCGACGGACAATCCGCGGGAGCGTTCGGTTTTGGCAGTGCGTCCGGTTCCGCGCTGAGGGATATCGGTGAAGGCGTAAAGAAATTTTCCGATGGCGTACTCGAGCGAATGGAGCAATCGGAAGTCTCCGCGCTTAACTCTGACTTTGCTGATGCTCAGGCCGATTTCACCACGCAATGGCAGGAAACGCTCAGGACCGCCAAACCGGGCGACAATACGATCGCGGATAAATTCCTCGAGGACTTTGACAAGCACGTCGAGCGCATGCAAGAAGGCGCTTCTACTAGAGCGGGACAACTTTACTTTGCAAAAGCCAGTTCAGAAATGCGATCGCAATTTGCGGTCACCGCGCAATCGGCTCAAGCGGAGTTAGCCGGGCAAAAAGCCAGGCTGGACTATACCAACACAGTATCGAAGCTTTCTTCGAGCCTGTTGGATGACCCGACACTTTACGGAAAAAACGTGCAGATGCACGACGACGCTTTGGGCGCCCTGGTCGGGACCAAAGCGATCAGCCCCATGTTGGCCGCTCAGCTACGGGAAAAGGGAATGCCTGATCTCGCGCAGTCAGCGGTGAGAGGACGCATCCGAGTCAACCCGAGAGCGGTCGAGGCGGAGCTAGCGTCAGGCAAATGGGACAATGTCATTTCGGGGGATGCTAAGCACACGCTTTATGGCGAAGCTCGCCAGGCTCTCAGCGCCCAAAAAACGATGGCTGATAAGTCCAGGCTGGACCAAGAAAGCGCCAAAGCTGCCGCGCAGAATGCCCGTCAAACCGAGTACCTCAAAAAATTCTATGACGGTAAGCTCGATATCAAAGACGTTTTAAACGATGGGCTATTGGACTCATTCGGTTCGGGCTCCAAGCAGCAGTTCTTGAATATGGCTGAGGAGCGTAACAAAGCCGGTGGCGCTGCTAAACGGGACAGCGGCACGGTATCGCGGCTCTTTGATCAGATTCACTTGCCCGATGGCGACCCAAAGAAAATCACCGATGAGAACCAGCTAAACAATTATTTCGGCACGGGCCAAGGTAAGGGATTAGACGAATCGGCGCTGAATTTTCTGCGTGCTGAAGTGCAGGGAAAGAAAACCGTTGAGGGGGCCAATGCCGCTAAGCTGAAAGTGGCCATGACGGACGCGGCAAAAGACGCGATCGTAAAAAAGGACGTTTTCGGCTTGGCTGATCCGGATGGCTTGTCTGTGTACGTCGAGTATCTATCGGATTTCACGAAAGAGTGGCAAGAGAAAGTGGCCGCTGGCGTTCCGGCGCGATCGCTTGTTGACCCCAAGTCCCCTGAGTACATGGGGAATCGGTTTCTGCCATACAAGAAAAATCAGGCGCAGATTATCCAAGCGATGATAAACCGCCAACAGGGCCAGCCTTCCTCCGTATCGCCGTTTGGCCCCCAGCCCCGCCCCTTGGGTACCCCGGCGCCCACTCCAGGCCAGCAGAAACGCCAACGGCAGGCCGGTGAGTCGGCTGCTCAATATCTGAAGCGGACAGGGCAGGATTGATGAGCGATTCAATCTTACCCAGCCCCCCAGTCGGCGGTTTTTCCCAGCCCGCCCCAAAGGCAGATGGGCTAGTTAAAATTGACGCGCTAAAGGCGGGGGGATTTGATGACGGCGAGATCCAGGGCTGGATTAGCGAGAAGAAAGCCGCCCTGGTTGAAGGGCAGTTTTCAGAGCGTGAGATTGACGACTACTTTGGCGTCAAGCAGTTCGACGCCAACCCGCTTCAAGAGCGGTTGAACACGAACTTTGGCGTTGATCCGCTTGATAGGGCTAAAGAGCTTTTGAGCGGTTCATCGGTAGAAGGCGCTCCGGCTCGAACCTTCCAAGGTCCGTCGTTCGAGGGTGCTTCTTTGGCGCCCGATGAAGCCGACACTTTCTTGCAAGCTTTCGAAGCTGGGTTTCAATTTTCCCCGACGGGGCTCCTTGTTAGGGGTAAGCTCCCCGACATCGACGTGAACGAAAACGCCGAATGGCACATGACGATGGCCAAAGGAATGGGCCTCGCCTTAGGGGACATACCAGCCAATATCTTGGGTGGCTTGATCGCTTCCCCCGTGGGGTTAGCGGGTGGGCCTGCCGCCCCCATTACTTCGGTCCTTGCGGCCGGAGCGGGAGCCAATGCCGCTCCCACGCTTATCCGTGAAATGTTAATGGACGCGTACCGAAAAGGGTCCGTTGTCGATTTCAAGGATTTTTGGACGCGTGCGGCCCCTATCTTCCTCAATACGATCAAATCCGGGGTTGTTGGCGCCGCCACTTTAGGCGTCGGTCACAAAGTGGGCCTTGCGGCTAAAGTGGCTAGTCCGGTAGTCAAGACCACTGCAAAAATTTCCGCTGAGATTGGCACGCTGGTCACCCTTGGCCGCGGCCTCGAGGGCGAATTGCCCAAGCTTAAAGACTTCACGGATGCAGCCATTGCTGTGGTGGGGCTAGGCGGCTCGGTTCATGTCGGCGGCAAGTTGATGAAGATTTTCGCGCGTACGGGCATGAAGCCGATGGACGTGGCGGAACAATCGCTGAAAGATCCGGTATTGCGCCAGCAACTAGCAGAAAAGGGTGAGCACCTTCCGGCCGCTTACGAAGGTTTCGTTGACCCGGCTATCGCGCCAGAAAACACGGTTAGGATAAAACTCGATCCTAAACTGGGGGATGGGGAGCTCGTCCTTCCTGCCCGGATGGAACCGGCGACAACTCCCGAAACCGGCCCCAACGCGCTCGACACCCCTAAGCAACAGATGATGGCCTTTCTCGGTGAGGAAGTGGGCTCAGCGGCTCAGCCAAAGCCAAAAGTTGAAATCGTTCGCACGCCAGAAGAAAGCGCCATGTTGGCGCTCATAGGTAAAGAACAGCGTAAAGGTTTAGCCATTGATTTCGATTCGGCGTACACGGCCACCGTAGACAAATTTCATCCGGTGAACCTTTTCGTCAAAGCCGTCACCAAAGGGGCAAAAATCCCCGAGCACACTGACCCCTATACTCTCGTCAGGCTCACTAGAGGGAGTGGCGGTAGAGCCACGCAGTTCATTGAGAACGCCCCATTTAGTCATAAGACGTATCAAGTAATTGAAGGGGCAAAATCGCTCAAAGAAATCTTCCAGCCCATCGCCGGAGATCTTGACGGGTTCAGAGCGTACGGCATTTCAAAAAGAATTCAGAACCTCGAGTCGCGAGGAATCAAGCCCTTCAAAGATATTGGCCCCGATGCGGCTACTGTCGCGAAAGCGGCTAAAGATGGCGCCGCTAAGTATGAGCCCATCCTGCGAGACATCGTAAAATACCGTGGGCACTTACTCCGGTACATGCGCGATGCGGGCGTTTTGACTGAGGAGCAGATCCTAAAATGGGAGAAAAACGATCCCGACTACGCCACTCCTTTTTACCGCATCCTCGAAGAGGGAACTGGCGGAAGTAACCCCGGTAAGGGGCTGACGGTCTCCAACCCCGTGAGGAGATTAAAGGGCGATAGCGATTTGCTGCTTGTTGACCCCGTTGAGTCACTGGTCAAGGACACGTATAAGTTCGTCGAAGTGGCAGAGCGTAACCACGTGTTTAGGTCAGTGGTTAAACTCTCCGAGAAGTTCAACGCGCCCAAAGAGCTCATCGAGCGGGTGCCCACAAAGATGAAAGCCATCGAAGTGACGCCGCAAGAGATCTCGCGTTTTGCGGACGAATTTGGGCTAGGTTTTGAAGTTGCTGAGCAGGCGATGACCGTCTTCCGTCCGATGAAGACGGATTTGGCGCCGGATCAGATCTCCGGATTTCGCGACGGAAAGCAGGAAGTTTACCGGGTACCTATCGAGCTCGCGGAGTCGTTAAAGGAGATGGATTCCAGATCCGCTAATCTCCTCATGAAGGTGCTGGCCGGTCCCGCGAAGACGTTGAAGGCGGGGACTACGATACTCCCGGAGTTTATGGGGAAGAACTTTATCCGCGATCAGGGCGCGGCGTTCATCTTCTCCAAAAACGGGTACGTGCCCGTACTTGATTTCTTGCATGGCATCGGAGAGCAAATAGGTAAGGGCAAAGTGTACCAGCAGTGGCTAATGGGCGGGGGAGCTGAAGCCACCTTTCTTTCCATGGACCGCGCCTACATCCAAGAACACGTAATGAACTTAGGCGACATGCAAAGCATGGCGAAGCGGAGCTGGAACGTAATAAGCTCCCCCATACGTGCGGCGCAGATGTTTGGCGAGCTCACCGAAAACGCTACTCGCATCGGGGAGATGAGGCGCGCCATGATGGGTAAGACTGGCACGAAGCGCGAGATAGTAAAAGGTTCCTACTCTACGCGTGAGCTAACGCTGGATTTTTCACGAATTGGCGCTCAAACGCAGTTTGTGAATCAGATCATTGCGTTTACTAACCCCAAAATTCAGGGGCTAGACCGCATTGCCAGGGCGTTTAAGGATGACCCCATGGGTACATCCGTTCGGGTGGCGGCCGTTATCACGGTCCCTTCCATCCTTGGGTGGTACCTGAACAAGGACGACCCGCGGTACGCTGAAATTCCCCGGTGGCAGAAAGACATTTTTCATCACGTCATGTTGGACAAGTGGGAGAACGTCAAACCGGATGAGGGGCAATCGGCTGGCGTCTTTGGCAGGCAAACCGATGACGGTCAGTGGCAGATTAACCGGGGCACCATTTGGAAAATCCCTAAAGTGCAGGATACGGGCGTGGCTTTTGGCTCGAGCGTCGAGCGGTTTTTGGAATACGCGCACAAAAACGACCCCAAGGCGTTGAAAGATTTTATGGATACCCTGGGAGATTCCGTCATTCCGGGGGTAGTGCCCAATATCGCAATACCCGCGCTAGAAACGTTTAACAACAAGAGCACCTTTACCGGAGCTCCTATCGTACCGGGCCACCTCGAGGGGACGTTGCCCGAAGTGCAGTACACGGATTACACCACCGAAAGCGCTAAGCTCCTGGGTAAGATCATTCCGCCCGTTCCCTTTGGGGAACTGAAGCTCAATTCCCCCATGGTCATCGAAAACTTGATTCGGGCCTGGAGCGGTGGAATGGGCATGTACGCGCTCCAAATTGCGGATAAGGCATTGGAAGTAGCGGGAATCGCGATACCGCCGCCGCGGCCCACTAAGACGCTAGCAGACATGCCTGTGATCAAGGCCTTCGTGGTTAGGTTCCCCCAGGCCAATGTTCAATCCATTGTCGATTTCCGTGAGCGGTTCAATCAAAGCCAAGAGATCTTTAAGTCGATAAAGGTCATGGCGGCCAAGGGCGATTTTCAAGGACAGCAACGCCTCATGTTGGCGGAGGAGAACCAATCGAAGCTGGTTTCTCTGTCCGGTATCAATGATTCTTTGACCAAGATGAAGGGTGTTATCGAGCGGGTCACGCTTGATCCTCAAATACCCCCCGACGAGAAAAGGCAACTAATCGACGGGGTCTACTTAGGTATGATAAATTTCGCTCGGCGCGGAAACGAGCTTGTTGATGAGCTAGAAAAAACTTTGGGCGTAGCTAACAAAGGGAATAAATAATGGCCGTCGAAACCATACTCAATCGTAAGGTCACCACTGGAAACGGCGTTACCACGGCCTTCCCCACCACGTTTCAGTTTCTCCTTGCCGCCGACTTAGTCGTCATCGAAACGGTCATATCAACCGGAGTGGCAACGACCAAGGCAATCACCACGCACTACACGGTAAGTGGAGGAGCGGGCCTAGTAGGCACGGTGAACATGCTGGTCGCCCCTTCGGCTCTAGTGACCCTTACCGTCTATAACAGCCCCGCCATTACTCAAGGGCTGGACTTGCTCGAGGGGGACGTAAGCCCCGCAGAATCCAAAGAAGCCGCGTGGGACCGCTTGACCTACATCGCTCAGCGCCTCTCCGATCGCCTAGATCGTTCGGTACGTTTGGCCGAAGGATTCTCTGCAACGTTTAGCTTGATCCTCCCCGCCGTACTTACCGCCGACGCGGTCTTAACGGTTGACCCCTCCAGTACGGGGCTCGTCATGGGGCCGACCATCGGAGCCATCACCACTGCCGCCGCTAACGCCGCAGCCGCTTTAGCTTCCGCCAACGCCTCGGAGATATCGAATTTGGCCTCAGGGGTTTCGGCCACCGCCTCAGCGGCTTCGGCCACCGCCTCAGCGGCTTCGGCCACAGCCTCGGAGGTATCGAATCTGGCTTCAGCGGCAGCGGCGGCCGCCGCGGTAGCGACTCACGCGGCGTTGACCGTAACCCATGGCGCTACCGGCGCGGTAGTGGGAACCACTAATAGCCAAGTCCTTACGAATAAGACCCTGACCACCCCGGTAATCGACGTGGCGAGCCTCACGGAACAAGGCTCTACTCCCAGCACGCCAGCCTCGGGGACAGCAAGGCTCTACGCTAAAAGCGACGGCCTTTACCGGCTTAACTCGGCGGGCACAGAGCAGAGAATAGGTTCTGGTGGCGGCGGTATCAACTACATGGCGGACATCTCCTCCAACGACGCCGAATCGTCGGTCGGTAACTGGGTTGCGTATAAAGACGCCGCTGGTGCCCTGCCTGTCGATGGAGTTGACGGCACGATCAACACGACCATTACTCGGGTTGCCTCTACAACGCTACGTGGAACTGGCCTGTTCAGACTAACCAAGCTCACCGGCGCTTCACGGCAGGGTGAAGGTGTTAGCTGTCCGTTCACGATTGCGGACGCAGACAAAGCTAAGATGTTGGACATCAGCTTCGACTACCTCCCCTCGGCGGGAATTGTTGCGGGGTCTGATTCGGCAACTGGCGACATCAATGTTTACATCTACGACCTGACGAACGCCGTCCTTATCCAACCCACGCCGTTCAAACTGCCAGGTGGCTCTACCCTAAGTACGCTCTATTCCGGCACGTTCCAAACCGCGTCGAACAGCACTTCCTACCGGCTAATTGTTCACATTGCAGGAACGACGGATGCCGCCGCCACGTTCGATTTCGATAACGTTGTTGTAGGTCCACGGATTTTAGTACAGGGCGTTCGAGCCAAAGCGTATGGCGCAACCACTTCGATCCCTAATGCAGCAACAACCACAGTAGTTAACCCGACTAAAAAATTCGATACACACGGCGCATACAGCACTACAACCGGCCTTTTCACTGCTCCAAGGTCTGGATTCGTGCGCGTAACCGTGGCAGTAAGCGCCAGTTCTGCATCCGGAACTGGCGCGATCAATAATGCGGCGCTGTTACAAACAAACAAGAACGGGTCTACTGACTCTTTCATCGATTGTTTTGTAGCGGAACAAACCGGAACGGCTCTCACCCGACGCTTGTCCGGCAGCACAATTATACAAGTAATCGCTGGCGACACAGTAGGCGTGCAGATCAATAACATAGACTCAGCATTTACTTGTGGCGGCACCGAGGTCGGCACATGGGTCTGCTTCGAAATGGAATAATGTCGCGAAGGCACTTCGCCGCCTCGTCAAAGGCGACTAACTTTTTTAACCAAGGAGAATTCCCATGTCCATGCCCGTAAGTGCCAATATTTCTGGATTCATCGCAAGAGTGAGCGCCAAGCACGCGCCAGCGGTCGCCACTAAAGCGACGATTGCGATCACGGCTCCTGGCGCCAAGCTCCGCATAATCGTGGACAGCCTGAGTTTCTCTCTGGCCTGCGGCGCTACGGCGCAGACGCCGCTCACGGTGAACCTCTTGTCAGCCGCGACGGTTAAGCAATCCTGGGTCATCTCAGCGCCTGCCAACTCGTCCCAAACAGTAGTGCTCACCGACGTGCACTTTTCCATGGGCCTGAACGAAGCGGTGACGCTTGAGTTTTCGGCCGCTGGAGTGGCTGCATCTCTTGAAACGGTCAACGTAGATGGCTACGTTTCCGCCTAACGCGTAGGGTGGTGGGGTCGTGCTACACTGGTAGCGACTCCCCACCGCCCCATCTCGGAGATCCAATGGCCAAGCCCGAAGGAGTGAATCCGATTTCCGTTCTGATCACTCTCTTCACCGGGCTCACCCTCGTGGTGGCCACGTCCACGCTAACCCGCATCGGGAAGCTCGAAGAAAGTTACTCCTCTTTAGACAAGCAGGTAGCGATTCTGCTTTTCGCTGGCGGCCACGAGCCACGCGTTCATTCCGTATTGTCTCTGGCTTCACGCCAAACCCTATACGCTTTCCCCTCGCTCATCCCCTTTAACCTCATTCCTCCGAAGACCGATAAGATCCAACCAGAGGACAAATGAAGCTAATAATTCTTGCACTAGCCTTTCTCGCCAGCTCGGCTCTCTGCTTTGCGACAGAAGAACTCTCCACACCTATTACCAACGTCGAGTTTTTCGTAAAGCTGGTCGGCTTCCTTGGCGGCCTGTCGGGCATCACCAAGCTAGGAATCGCTGCTGTGGCGGTTCAAGTGGCGATGCTCCTCTTGCGCGGCCCTCTCACCAACGTAGCCGGAGTGTGGCGGCTTACTATTTTGACTGTTCTCTCCTGGGTAGGCGGCATCTTGGCTCAGATGAGCTCCGGCGTGCCCTTCATGGCAGCGTTCACCAACGCGCAAACACTCGCAGCCCTTCAAGTGTGGCTACACCAGGCGGTTACTCAAGTGGGTAAGCTGCAACAAGATAAACTGGACCTCGAGGACAGAATCTTTTTCGAGGATACGTGAAGGTTCCCCTCGCCCTGGTCGGGGCGTTAGTGCTCGGAATCGCCATTGGTAGGTTCACCGTGCCAAGTAGAATCGTCACGAAAATCGAAGTGCAGGAAAAAATCGTCACCGTCATCGAGAAGGTGGAGAGTGAAAACGTGGTGACTGTCTACCGCGAAGTAGTGAAACCCGACGGCACCAAGGTGATAAAATCTCGCACGTTCGATAAGTCGGTGACGCAGGAAAAAGCGAACGTAGTGGCCGCCAAATCCGTTGCGGAGACAAAAACGATTGAGCGGGCCGCACCGGATTGGATGCTGCGAGGGGTATTTAGCGGCGCTTACGGCGTTGGCCTGGACCGACGAATACTTGGCCCGCTCTACCTTGGCGGGCAAGCCCTTAGCGATGGGTCGGTCAGCATCTCAATCGGCCTGCTATTTTAGGGGGAGCTCATGAGTCATGTTAATGGAAAGAATCCGTGCGAGCGCTGCGAGAAAATGCTGGAAGAGGGTCACCCCTCCTTGGGCGTGTACTTCCGCGGAATTCACGAGATATTTCCCGACGCGCACATAAGCTGCGTCTTCCGCGACGAAGCGGCACAAAACGAAGCGGTCAAAAAACGGACGTCGAAACTCTCTTGGCCGAAATCCAAGCACAACGTCATGAAGAACGGCAAGCCCGTGTCGGAAGCCATGGACTTGTTCCGCTTGGGCGACGACAAAAAGGCGTACTTCGAGAAGGCGTATTATTTACGGATTGCGAAACACTTGAGGGATTTGAAAGCGGGGGTAGTGTGGGGAGGGGACTGGAATTCTTTCCCCGATGCCCCACACTATGAGTTAGATTTACGTACGTAACCGTGGATGGTTGGGGCCGTCGTGAGGGTTAACGCCCTTGCGACGGCTTTTTACATTCCACAATGACTGTCGGCTTCTTCGACCATGGTGGCGTCAGTCCCCAGCCAATGAACGTGAGCCAAGTCATTGCCTCCCTCCCAGCATTTCGCCCATTACCCTCGCGATGGCGCGAGCGGCATTTATCTTTGCAACAGGCATGAGTTTGGCGTACCTGTCCGTAGTTTGTGCCGATCGGTGATTGAGTAACTGGCCAATCTGGCCCTTCTCGACGCCGTGAGAGAGGCCCACCGTTGCAAACGTCCGCCGCAAGTCGCGGACCCACAGAGTGGGGCACCCCGCTTCCCGCGTTAAACGTTCCCAGAAGCGCCGATACTGCACCTTGCCTAGTAAGAGACCATCCTCGCGAAGTGGGAGCGCCTGGAGCGTTTTAAGCGCCAATGGCGGCACGATAACGGTCTCCTCCTCCCCCGTAGTCTCAGTAGACTTCCCCGCGAATCGGAGAATCCCGATGTCACCGTGAACCACAAGCTCGTCACGCCTCACTCTCTCGATGCTGATAGGGCGAGCTCCCGTTAGTGCGAGAGTCTGGCAGAACGCCACCTCACGCGGGTACCGGACTCGGTGACGCTCAAACGCCTTCCCCAAGGCGGTTAACTCCTCTGCCGTAGCGTAGCGGTTCCGCTGTTTCTCCCGGTTACTCTTCACCAAGCGGCATGGATTCACGCACGTAAGGAGCGCCTCCTCGTGACCGAACGTGTATATCCTACCGAGGACTTCGAGGCACCTATTGGCCGTCGTGGGCGTAAGCGCTAGTGAGCGGTGCCACGCCTTCACGAACTGCGGACCCACCTCTATAACTTCCATCTCCGCGAAAGTGGGCGCGATGTGGCGCTTCCAATACCGTTCCACCTCCGCTTTCCATCCCGAGTCCACGTACCGCGTTTGCGACCAATGCTCGTCGATACACTTTTGGTAAAGATCTTTAATTCTCACTTTCCACCTCTGCGTTAGCGATGAACTTGGCCACCGCGTGAGTTAGTTCGGATAAGGGCACTGGCAGCGTCATTCCTCCCACCTCACTAGTTTATAAACTTCCAGCCAATGGCCGCACTCCGGCCCCACGCTGTCGTCGCCTCTCTCGCAGTACACCTCCTGATATGCGAATCCATTTTCGATTTCGGCCGGGCCGTCGCATTGAACTGTGTCGCGGCAAAATGGGCACTTATTTGCGAAAATGCGCTGAAGGGCCACGCTCTCCGAGGGAGGGTTCTCCCTGGTGTAGATGGTTTTGTCTCTCATTTTTTCTCCTTTACGATTTGTTTCATAGCGTCTTGAAGCCCGTGCCAAAAGTCGCTTTCTTGCCTCAATGCCAAACTCAAGTATGAGATTGCCTAAGTGCATTTTTTCTCCTTTACGATTTGTTTCATAGCGTCTTGAAGCCCGTGCCAAAAGTCGCTTTCTTGCCTCAATGCCAAACTCAAGTATGAGATTGCCTAAGTGCATTTCAGCTAAGTCGAGTAACTCGTATACAACGCTCCAGTGCGGGAAGCTTTTCGGCGCCAACTCTTCCGAGTACGTTTCCTCGAAGCCGTGTAGGATCACACCTCCGTGGTAGTACGGACCCTCATCGGAACTAATGAACCACGCAAATGAATGCGCCACCCAGTCCGGTGTAACTCTCACCACCACCCCCTTCTTGCCTCGGTATCGAACGGCGTTACGTTTTATGCGGTTAATTGTGCGCATACAGTGGAGAAGGCTGCTTTTTGGCTCACCCCCAAGAGATGCGGCAAAAGCCCGTGCTTTGCGTGCGTGATCAACGTTTACGATTTCTATCTTGGTCATTTTTCACCCTTCCACTCAGTGGTTATCCTTCCGGTCTTGCTCGCCTTTTTACTGATAATGCCACGCTCCATCAGCGCCGCTTCAATCTCGCTAGGCTCATACCCGCAAGCTTCGTTCTCCCAAAAATTACCCTCTTTCGTGCATTTGATGGTGCAGTAGATGGCCGTCTGATACCGCCTAATGATTTTGGCCGGGATGGTTTTAAAACAGTTCTGACACTTCATTTCACACCCGCCATCGTATTGGCATGAGAACTCCCGTGAAACCCGAACTGCATTTCACGACGAGAGCTTTTTGCGGATCGGTGAAACTGATCCGACAGGCCATGGTCTTGTTATCCCGTTGCATGGCTTTCACTAGCCGTAACAGTTTTTCCGCGTCGAGAGAGACTGACGTGTCACCCGTTTTCTCGGGGATGAGCCCCTCGATGTCGGCGAACCTAAATTCCGAAGTTTCCGCGTAGATCTTTAAATGGGAGCCTGGATAGTCGAGCATTATGCACTCATTGGTCACCTCACTGTTTACTGCGCCCTGTTTTACGTGCGTCTTCAAAAACGTCACGGCTGCGGGAGCCGCAAGGTACCTCCTGTCGCCGATGGCATTAGCAAGCTCTTGATCGTCTATGCGTAGATCGACGAGAGAGCAGGCATCACAAGCTACGATGCGAACCATCCCCTCACGCGTAGTGATCAGGATATTTTCTAGCAGGCGATTGTCTTTACGGGATGCGACTAGGGATGCGCGGATAATTGCGCGGATTGTTTCGTGTTGCATTAGGTCTCCTATGGCCGAAAATTTGAGCCCGAAATTGGGCTAAAAAAATCGGCTCGGGGCCTGAATACACCCTGTGACAAGAAGCGTCAACTCGACGCTAAGTGTCGGAAAATATTGGGGATTTTTTTTCGGTGGATTTTAAGGACCGCGCGCACACGGGGCCACGCGGAACTATTTCTTTTGCAACAAATCGGGGTATTTTCTTTCCCAGGCTGCGATAGATTTCATCGGGTAAATGACTGTCCGGCCCACCCGAGCAAACGACGGCCCTTGGCGCCCGTACATCCTTCGGTTGGCGAGAGCGCCACAGCTACAATTCCACCGAGCCGCCAGCTCCTTTGCTGTCAGAAACTTCATTCCCAATCTACCTCGTGTCCTATGTACGCCTCGAAGTCCGCTCGAGCTCTGTCGTGTGGAGGAAGCCGGTATGAGTTTGATCGCCCCTCAGCCGCCCTAGTTTTTTGATCCGTCTTCACCGATGCGCAGCACTGCTTGATGATCTTCCCAAACCCGCGCTCCTCGGGGACTCGCGTTCTGATTTGTCGGTCCCTACAATACCGCCCGAATGCTGTGCGCATACCGTCTTTTGCCACTTCATCGGGCCAACCATTGGCGCCGCTGCCGGTGAGCTCCCCGCGGGTGAGGCACTCAAACCACCATTCTTGCACTGGCCCCAGGCTCTGCATTTTTTGCTCGAGCAGCCCTTTCGTGTTTGGCGCCCGCCGCACGTCCACCGCTGAAATGTCGAACTCTGAAAGGTACGTCAGGAGCAATCGGTAACCGCCGAGATCCATACCTGACAGCAACGACTTAAAAAACCCGATGTCTTGCTTTCTACCGTCACCCACATCGAACACGCCATACCGGCGCTCATCGTGCGAAGCGGGTACAAGCCAATTCTCGTTACCCAAAATCATCACCCTAGTGCAGTTATCTACGCGATACGCCTCTTTGCCCTTGTGCTCGATCAGATGCTCGTCACCCGTGATAAGGTCCTTCAGCGTCCCCTCGGTCCGCTTGTCCCCACCCCAAAGCGCTTCGTCTAGTACGAAGAACAGACAGTTTTCGAAATGACTGTTGAAATCGCCGGTAAGGTAGCGCTCTTTCGCCGCCACAAGGTAGTGGCCGCCCAGGAGCTTACCCACGCAGCGTACGAGGACATTCTTTCCCACGCCCTTTGATCCGCGTAAAACTATCGCAACGCCGGGACTCTCCCACGGCCGTTGGATGAGATGAGCGAAGTACCCCATGAGCCAATGAAAAAGCTTCTCATCCCCGGCGCATATGTTCTCCCTAGCGTGATCGAGATAGTCCTGGAGCGCTTTGGTAGCCTCCTCGGGGAAGACCTCGAGCGGCTCAGCCTTCTTGTACGCGAATCCCTTCCACAGGTTGTAGTAACCGGGGGGAGTGGGCTGCTCTGGACTAAAGCAAATGCCGTCATACGATCGCCGGTTGACCGATTTCATCCATGCCTTAGTCACCGGCTCGAGCTTGCCGCCACCCGTGACCATGGTTCTGGCCGCAAACTTCTTGTGAAAACTCTCCTCGTTCAGATGCTCGATCACATCCTTACCCTTGTGATCCGTCTTCTCCCAAAGAATGTGATGGCCCCCACCCGTCAAAACGAAAGCGTGGCTTTTGTTGAGCTGCTGAATGGGAGATACCTTCACCGGCATTTCGATCTCATCAAAAGCGTTTTCTGGCGCGTAAACCCCTTGCGCGTTTTTGCCGTACTTGTAAGCATTCTCGATAGAGAAAAGCAGATCCGCTTCGGGCATAGGCGGCAGGCACCGATCCGCCCACTCTTCCATAACCTCCAACGTGCAGTAAGACGAAAGGCCAAAATCTTTTAGCCGCGCGGCAAGTTCGAACGCAGCGGTGTTGCGCGTCCCTTGCTCAGCGCCCTTCACATTCTTAACGTGCTCCTCGGCGCGTTTGTACGCAAACTTCGGGTCGATCTCTGCAACGCTCACGCAAGAAAGTGCGGTCTGAGGCTTCGTGGCGAGGCACGCCTGAACCAGCCAATCCGGGGCCTGCGCTAGCGGCGCGAAGTTGGCGACGTAGGGCTTGCCCTCCAACTCGCTCCCAGCGCCAATGAGGTACCCGCCACGGCCACGGATGTCGATGCCGTCGGCGATTTTGCTCGTGCTGTTTCCAAGGACCGCATCCGTCTTGTAAACAAGATGCCGCCCCCCGGTCGGAGTGGTCTGCTCGAAAGTATCGGGCAGTTCCTTTCCTTCCAATTCCAACTTCAGGACTTCGAGATCCCCGTCTTTGCCCTGCTTGTTATCGATGTCCACGCCGACGATCTTACCGCCGCCGCGTAGACTGTGACACGTGATGCCGATATTGTGCTCTCTCACCGTCTTGGTGAGGGGACACCTCCACCAGGCCGAAGCCCGTTCGGGATCAGCCGAGGCGTAGTCAGCGTATTCCTTGATGAGCACCACGTCTTTGGTGTCCGCCGCGATGGGAAAGACACGGAATCCGTGTCTTTGTAACCGAACTGCCGACGCCAAGAACTTATTTCCGGTATCTAAATCCAAGCCAACCCTCCGCTGAGATGGGGAGACCGCTAGCCCAAGCCGGTGCCACTGACATTATCTTTTTAGTCGTTACGTAAACTGCTTCCGCCGCCGTGGCGGGTACCTCAAGCGCTGCTTCGTCGTGTACGTGCATAGCGATAGCAAAGCCTTCGTCGTCCAACGCGAGCATTCGGTCTGCCAACAAATCTCTTGCAACAGCCTGGGTAATGTTCTCAGTGAGAGAGCCACCATAAGTCGAGCCACGCACGAACTTACGCGTTTGCGAGTCCTCGTACTTGTAAGTTAATTGCGGCCTCGATGCGCCCCACGGCGTCTTCGTTTCCCTAACTTCGGGATACGGGTAAACTAGACGGCCGCCAGAAGGGAGGGTGCATAGTAGAAACGACCCGCTCATCTTGAACGTCACGGAAGGGAGGTTAGTGCCTCCGGCCCTCACTACCGTGCCCGGTTTGTCCACCGCCATAATCGCCGCGGCCTCCACGTAGCCCCAATATTTCGCGATGTTCGGATTGGCTTCACGGTAGGCGAGCTTTACGAGCTCCGACGCTACCCACTCTTTCTTGCTGATCAGCAGTATCAACGTAGGCTCTTTGCCCTTGGCCACGGCGTTTTGAGCTTTCAATAGCTCCGTTCCATAGCGTCCTAGCGCCCTGTCCTGGCGTTCCTGGCCGGCCAAGGCCCACAGGCCGTCAAACGCGGGCTCGAGCATCACCCCGAGGCTTACGCACATGTTTTGAAGGGCGTTTACCCCGCCTTGAAAGCCCAAACTCAGAACCTGCACTTTACCAACATCGCGACGGGGATCCCCCTTCACGATTTCCAAATAGTGAACGCCGTAAGTTCGTCCAGCCTGCGCCGAGTAGATTTGGCCGTGCGTTCTGAAGACCTCGAGCACCGCTTCCTCTCCGGTGAGCCACCCCAACACTCTGGCCTCAACCGAGTCGAAATCCATCGCCACGAACCTCATGCCTGGCGCAGCAGTGAGGAATCCGCGAATGCATGACGAGAGCATCGACATCGGAGCGCCGTGAAACAACTCGATATAGTCCCGAGCGTCTACGGGGGATTGCGTTTCCAGCGAGCGGAAAATCTTGTCGATGGCTGACTGAGGGATCTTAGGCTTGGGCAGATTATGCAACTGCACGCCCCTCGCAGCCCATCGCCTCGTATTTGCCCCTGAATACTGAAACATGCCCCTCAATCGCTCATCAGCACCCGCGAGAGTAAGCATTTTTTCAAGCTTCGCGGTGGAAGATTTCGCCGCTTCCTTACGGATCTCCACGGCCGCACGAACGACAACAGGCAAATCCTGGCGAGCCAATAGATCAATAACGTCATCTTTTGCGACTCCTTTGGTGACCACACCGTTTTCGGTGATCCAGTTCTTAAGTTGCTTATTGGCGCGAGTAGACACCACCCCATTGTCGGTGGCCCGCCGCATGGCCTCATCAAGCCGATCTTCTTCCATCTCCACGATATTAACGGCCTTCTTGGCGCTGCCTACGTCCACCCTCACGCCCCGCCGATTGATCCGGTAATCTAGCTGCCAAACCCGCTTCTCGTACTTCGATAGCGGAAGGAGCCGCTTATCAAGCGCTCTCTCCACTTCCACGTCAGTAGCGCAGTAACTAAAAAGCGCCGCAACGTCTTCCGCCTCTTCATGCCATTCGATCTTACGGCCAGTCCCGTCACAGGCGGGACAGCCTACCGATACGTAGTCGGTCCCTTCCGCAATAACGTAGCCCGCCACGCAAAATTCGCACGTAAGGGTGGACTTCGGCTGGCACATCTTGCGCATTAGCCGATTGCCTTTGTGATCTTTCTCCACCCTCAGCCCTACGGCCGCTCGAGCTCCGTCGAGAGAAGGTGGCAGCGACATGGCGTAAGCGCGCGCCATAGTGCAATCGGTCTGTAAGTAGGAGAGCGGCGGCCAGCTATACTTTTCTACGCCGACGGCCTCCCACAGGAGGAGCTCGAAGGGGGAATTATGGGCAACCACCAGGCCGCCACTTTGTACGTGCGCGAAAAGCCTCGCCATTAACGTACGCCGCTTCAATACGGACTCGGCGCGATTGATGGCAACCGCAAAACCTACGACCTCTACCGGCTCCTCGTTGAACGCGATGCCCATGCACATGATGTCCGTCGAGGGATGGACTGCGTACTGGTCAGCGCCAACTGCGGATAGATCAGCAGCGCTACGCGTTTCGAAGTCTATGTGGCAAACGTCCACGGGACTCCCAAGCCGGTATCAGATGCCGGGGAGAGACAATTCCCTCCCCGGTAACTGCTTCCAGGCGCATCAGCCGAAAGGGTTTTCATCAGTGGGCTCAGCGGCCTCTTCAACAGCATCGGGCATCTCGATCGCCTCGAAGGAGTCCTCCGCTTTACGACGGCCGGAGAACGGCTCGCCATCTGCAACTTTTTGCAGATGATTGAGCGAGATAGAAATCCCCTGGTTCAGCCCATCTTCCACGTTGAAAACGTTGATGTAGACATTGGCCCGCGCGTAGCAACCAGCGTAAAATTCCGACTCGTCCACGATCTCTTTCTTTTGCTGATCCACGACGCCCGGTTTATTTTTACTCTTCATCGTGATCATGGTGGCGCCTTTAGTGTAGCCATCCGGTAACTGCATCACGCCTTTGTCGTCCTCTTTCTCTCGCTCTCCCTGGTCCTTCAGCGGATTTTTCCACTTCTTCGGCCACTTCTTCGGGTTGTCGCCCCACGCTTCCTTAGCCGCCTTCATAGCTGCGTCTTTGATCGCGCTGATGTCCTGGTCGAGCTCAAAGAGCGCTACAACGGAATACTCATCCCGCTTCGCGAGCTTGTTGAATTCCGGTTTGAATACCTTCGGGAAACTAACCCGAAATTTCGGAGTGACTATTGTGATGCCTGCGGTCCTCGCCATTTTTTTCCTCGTTTTGTTCGTTTTGATCGTCTTGTATGAAATGACTCAACTGAATGGGTCATCCTCTTCTTCCGAAACCACATCGAAAGAATCTATCGCCTTGGTAAGCCGCTCCGCTGTTTTAGCCGGGCAGAACGTATGCGCCGGGCAAAAAAAGCAATATCGGCCGGGGACGAGCGGGGCATTCGCGGCTTCCGTAGCTTCGGCCCGCTCTACCAAAAAACCTTCGAAGTCTAATAGCTGCAACGAGCTCACACGCCACCGCCGCACCGGATTCTTGCCGGGGCCGTTCGGCTGCACGACGACGATCTCTACGTGCAACGCCGGGAACTTCAGCGTTACCAGGGCGCCGAGCGCGTAGTACTGCAACTGCCAATTGTCCTCAACTTCGACAGCGGACTTGCCATTTTTATAATCGTAGACGTAGAGGACTCTTGTGGTCGGATTCCACATGACCGTATCGGCGCGGCCATAGCAGCCGGGATAAACCGCGTTCAAGTCAAAGTTTTGCTCAATGAATATCTCAGTGTCGTCCGCCTTCAGCGGCCACTTGGAGCCATACCGATCTTCAAAAATGGTGGTCGTGTACAGCGTGATCGCGTCCTGAACCTTCTGATCCAGCCGGTGGAAATTCTCCGCTGGCATTTCGCCGCGCTGATACATCTCGATGAGAGTGTGGACCCACGTACCCAGTTTGGCCGCATCGCTTTCAATGGACGGGACTCCACGACACAACTCCACTGATCCCGGACACGACGCCCAGCGGGACATGGAGCTCGCCCCAAGCGCAGAATGTTTCGCTACACCGCTCACGAAAGCGCCTTAATTACCGCGACAAAGAGATCATCTTTGATTTTCTGCTGCGCAGGCAATTGCGCGTAGGGCACAAGACACGGGTGCGTTTTGAATTCCGCATTCTTGTGTACGCCGTAAACCCAGCCCTGCTTTAGCTTTTCAGCCATCCAATTTTCATGACTGGCCCTTGGCCCGTCGTCCAAGCTGGGGCTCCCCAGGTGGAACCTAACGCCGTTGATGGCGCTATCCTTCTGGTCCTGCGGCGCCTTATCCCAATTCAGGTGGCTCGTGTCGCCAATACTCCGGCTGTAAACCCGATTCACTTCATGACAACATTCTGCAATCTTCTCGATGACGATACTCATAGTGACCCCTTGGGAAAAAGGGCGCAGCACGGAATGGGTATTGTTTGTCCCTCGTGACTGCGCCCCGGATAAAAGCAGTTATTTCTTGGCTGCGAACGCCTTGCTACAGGCAGCCATCACCGCCGCGAAGTGCGGCGCTTGGATGTCTTTAACTTTCTTGAGCTTGACCGCGGCCAGGACGTCACGGACAGCTTGGACGCCGATTTTCGTGTTGACCTGCTCGAGGGCCGCGTGGACGACTTCGGCAGTAAGCGCGACGGCTTCATCTTCATCAGACTCCGCTTCAGCGGTAGCGAACGGATCTTCTTCTTCAACTTCGGCTTCGTCTGCAACAGGGGCTGAGGGTTCTTCTTTTTTAGCGGCGACCTTTTTACTTTTAGCCGCCTCCTTTGCGGCAGGCGCCGCCGTGACAACAGACGGGGCCTCGGCAATCCCAGCGCCGCGAACTACGGACGCGCTCATATACTCACTGATGCTCGCATGGACTTCCTGAGCGTTTTCACCCTCGAAAACTAACGTAACTTTAGCCATTATACGTACCTTCCTATTACTTTTTAATGCCTGGTAAAACAGTTCGGGAACCGAACCGAGAGTGATGATTCATCACACAGCATTGTTGAGTCAAGCGGAATTAGTGAGGGGGAACCGTGAATGATTTCAGAACGATGCGTCATCCAAGAGGATGTTGATGTCTTGAGTTTTGCGCCTCACTACGCGAGTCACTTTCTCGTCGATAGAATCCGCGATGCTGATGAAGCGGGCCATTACGTTTCTCGTCGAGCCAATACGGCGACAGCGGCGAACCGCCTGCGCATTGGCCCCCGGAGACCATTCGCTTTCGACAAAAATAACTTGCGACGCGGCGGTCAGATTGATGGCCGTGCCCGCCGCTTGAATGTTGCACACGATGATTTTACAAAGTGGATCAGTCTGGAATCGATCGATGTTGGCTTGTCGCTGCTCGGACGAAGTGCCGCCATGAATGCTCACCGCCTCACCTTTGCTCAATCCTAATCGGAACGTGAGATTAGTGATCACTTCCCGGTGAACGGCGAAAATGACGACCTTCGAGTAGGCCCCAGCATCGAGCTCGCCGCGAACGAGCTCGTGGACCGGGTTAACTTTTTGCAGCCCGTTATAAAACCTCAGCGTCGAAACGGAATTGGCGAGCGCCTCGAGCACTCTCATTTTCTCTGGCGTAATGTTGCCCGCCTCGTCCAGCATTTGGCCCTTCAACCACGCCTCTTGTGCCAATGCCTCCGCTAGCCGTTGCGCCGAGAGCTTCACAGCGCCAGCGGCAACGACAACATCGCCGAACATCAAATCGGGGAGCTCGGGCAGAACTTCCTTCACCGTCCTGCGCAGCATCACCGGGGCGAGGAGCGCCTTCAACTCCGGCATCCTGTCACGATTCGATCCTACAACTCGGACATGGCCGCGATATCCCGGCGCCACTTCGCAATAGCGGTTGCAGAACGCCTCGTAGCCCATGGTGACCCGGCCAAATGCCGTGAGCATCACCCACAGCTCGCTCGGATTGTTCGGCATCGGCGTGCCAGTAATCGCCCAAGTGACTCGGGCTTTTCGAGCCAACCCCTTTTTCCCAAAAACAGCGTGCGTCCTCTTGGCCTCTTGCGATTTAACGAAGTGCGCTTCATCTATAATGAGCAAATCGACGATGTCCGAACCGTTTCGGTCAGCGAGTTTTACCGCGTAATCGTACGAACAGATGGCGACCCCATCGCCGCTTGGGACCGGATCAGCCCCTTCAAGTACAACACTTCGTCGGGTGAAAGCGGAAAACTTCTTGAACTCCCTCGCCCAGTTAATGCGAGCCACTGCCGGGCAAACAACGAGAATTCTGGCGGCAAGGATGTTGTCCGCGCCCCTAATAGCTTGGGCGCTTTTACCCAGCCCCATCTCGTCCGCCAAAAGCGCGTGACGACGCTCTGACAACCAGTCAACGCCCTGGTTTTGGTAGGGAAATAGCTGCTCCACCAGCTTAGCTCCACTGCGCACTGATGTGGCTAGCTATCCGCCGACAAGTCGTACACAGCCGCCAAAGCGGATCGGCCGGGGTTAGCCATTCACATTCAAGACACGGCCGCTTAGTCTTCGGCCTCGCACACGCCAAGCCGTGCCGGTGCCTCACGCGCTGAGCACGAGGAGCCCCAATTTCTTGCGGAATCATCCGGGCTTCTTGCCCTTAACCGGCTTTGCTCCGCCAGTCAGATGCGGCTTCGCTACCGGAGCTTGCACTTCTGGCGCCGTGATAGCCACCGCGCCGAAACCACGTTCACTGTTGAATGCGATCATCATCGCACAGGCCCCAACCGCCACGCACGCATCCAAAACGCCGATCCCCATCTCGATCGCCAATCCCAAATTGTCCACTTTCAACGTGAGCTCTTTTAGGATGTCAGCGTTCGCCTCACGGTCGAACCGCCGCCCCGTACCAGCCAAAGAAAATTCGATCCTCTGGCCAAACCACTTTGTCGCGTTAGATAGTCCTTGCATCGTTCCTCCTAGTGCAGAAGAAGCGGGAGAGGTTGACCCCTCTCCCGCTTCACAATTCAATTAGTTTCGCGCTAACGGATTGCACTGCCGCGACACAGGGGTTTCCCCCACCATCACGCTTTTTCTAAACCACACTTTCTCGTTCTCCCCGTCGATAACAGCAATGTCCACGCACCTCTCGCTATGCACTCTCGTCACTAAAGCGAGAAGGGGTAGTGTGCCCTTGGCCGGATCGTCGCCGTAGTAGTGCATCGGCGCGCCAACACCGTCCACCAACTCCCCCTTGACCGGGTGGGATGCGTCCCCCTCAAATGGATCAGACACCGCCGGTCCAGCGGTTTTAAGATGCTTCTCTTCGGCGGACGCTTTCGCTTTTGACATTGCTCACTCCTGATATGTTGAAAAGCGTGATCTTGTTGCAAAAGACGTTACTTCGTCAAGTCCCGGCCTAAACCCTCCCCCTAAACCAAGGGCTTCGGGGCTTTGCACTAAACCGCGACGAAGTTGGGAACGTGATTTTAGTTGGTCGGTCATTTCGTCGCCTCCCATAGTTGTTTCTTTTCCGTTGGGTGCTTACCTGAATCTCGCTTTCTGCTCGGTCGGCCCCACTCGCCCCCTCCCGCTTCCCTGACGAAGCTCCATCCGGAAGCTTTCAATGAAGTCCCCGGTTCAGATGCGAGAATATAGGTGATGATCCTCCTCCAGCCGAGTTCAAAGGCAGCTCGGCGAGCTGTCCCGTACAGGAATGAGCAAGCGTTTCTAGTGCCGTCGGTGCAAAGCCGAATGACCTCGCACGTAAGAGGCTCTTTCTCAGAAATCATTCTAGAGACTGGGCGTCCTACCATTACAATTCCGACGATCTTTCCGTCTTTTTCAGCGGCTGCGCCGAATTTCCAACCCTGCGGTGAAAAGTGATGTCGGTGATTCTCTTCGACCCACGCCTTAGCCTCACGCCAACCGATTGGCATTGCCTTCACTTCTCCCCCTTCTCTGCCAGCCCGGCCAATATAGTGTTGGTTTCGCCTTTGCATCGCCGCGCCCTCTCCCCGCAGTCGGACGAGTATTCATCCGCTGGCCTTTCGACGCTCGCGTACCATTCCAACGCCTCCCGCTGTCTCTCGATCACATCGAGAAGGATTAGAACGGTGGAGGGGTTGAAAGTGGCGATGTGGTGGGCGTCAGACGAAAACGCCTGTCTGCAAACTAATTCATCCCCTGTTTTATCGACCGCGAAAACACTGGCATATCCCGGCTCTGCATCCTGAACGTAATACGGTCCCGGTGTCGCCTTCTCCGCAATCTCTTTTAGTTTTGTTAGGTAGTCGGTCATTTCTCAATCTCCCGCTCCCCATTCATAAACGGTTTTAGGTCGGTCATGGGCACTCCGTTTCAATCGCATCCAAGATCGCTACGTTGAGCAGGTCCCATGTGGCGGCCCGTGCGGCGTACTCTGCGGCGGACTCTGCGGCGTACCCTGCGGCGGCCCGTGCGGCGGCCCGTGCGGCGTACTCTGCGGCGTACCCTGCGGCGTACCCTGCGGCGTACCCTGCGGCGGCCCATGTGGCGGCCCGTGCGGCGGACTCTGCGGCGTACCCTGCGGCGTACCATGTGGCGGCCCGTGCGGCGGCCCATGTGGCGGACTCTGCGGCGGACTCTGCGGCGTACCATGTGGCGGCCCGTGCGGCGGCCCATGTGGCGGACTCTGCGGCGGCCCGCTCCGTTTCATCGATCTGCCCACTCTCAATTGCATTACCCAAAAGCGAGATAACCCGTTTGCACACGTCCAGTACCGCTTCGTCGTTCGTGTGGCGCATTGCCTCAGTCACGCAGGCAATCCCCACCCGAAACTGAGCGATCTCCCACGCTTTGGCATCTAGCTTCAACGCGGCTTTTCGAACTACGGCGGCATACCGTTTCACAAAACCATGCCACGCTTCCACGGTTCCGCCGTCATCCATCGAAGGCGTTAGCTGAGCCAACCAAGGCGGGATCACGTCTGTAGGGCAAGCCGATGCTAATTCTTTATAGCCAGCCTCCGGCGAGATAGCAGCAAGCAAACAGGCTCGCTCCTCTCCCTCGGTCCATCGCTTTCGGATAACCAATCCATTTGAAATCATTTCGTCTAGTCGGTCGAATCGTTCTTGCGTGTTCATTTCTCCCCCTTTATCAGCTCGTAAGTCGCTTCAAAAATATCTGGTTTGCATGGGTAGTGCCCGCCTTTAGCGCCTCGGATGACCCAGTCACCTACCGCTACCGTCGGCGCGCCCTCGAGAGCAAAAATGGAGCATACGCCAGGCGGTGTCGTGCCTTCGGGCTGGTCCATGAACTTCCGCATTGCCCGTTCATTATCGCCAGTCCACTGGATCGCTTCGATCACCACCGGCTTTTTTCTGTATCTCATTTTTTTAGGTACTTACCGAGCGCCCGTACAACGCAGATGGCAGGTAATGCTGTAATGAAGAGGACGAGCGCAAACGGCACCGCTACGAACAACACTAAAACGCTTATGGGTAAATCTCGAGCCCCATCATCGTCGAAAAAGTCGTCAATCACTCTGGCCCCCGATCATGTTCGTCCCGCTCACAAGGGAAGAAAGTGCATTCTCCCCCATGTGAGCGAGCAGAGCAGCTTCGGCACGGCCATTGTGCTTCTGCAACACAAACCGCTTGCTACGCGGAAAGAGCTGGCGAGCTTTGACGAGCGAATCGTTCTTGTCTCGCCCCAAGCCCATCATCGCTTTCCACACTGCTGGCCTGGTCTCAATCGTAGTAACCCCGAATCCCGCCAAGACGCCCAAGACGATCCCAAAAGAGCGCCCGAACTGAAACGACGAAGCCGCGCTCTCTTTACCAGTCATCGCCGCCACTTTCTCGATGACGGCAATGGTGCTGTGACCAGACGTAAAGTCCCCTATCGTCGTCGCCAAGGCCATAGCGTCAACCTCCTTGCGGCCGCTAGCCCTTACCCTGGTTGGCATATCAAACACGGCCAGGGCGTACGGTTTAGGTCGGTAAAACGCAATGGCTCCCGTTACGCCGGGATCAACGCCGATGAAGATGTTGGTCACGAAGGCACTTCACGCATTTCAACCGGGTCAGGCATGCGCTCCGGCAAACCCTCGGGCTCTACCGGACTATGCTGCTCGCCCAAAAACAGAAGCGACACGTAGGCGCACGCTGAATGGTGACTAATGGCCTCCCACTCAGCGCTCCCCAGGCGAAGATCTGATTCAGACTGCGGCCCGGCTGGCTTCGGACAATACTGAGCATGGGTAGCCAGCAAGACCCCATACAGCCCGTTCTCGAGCTCGCCGATTCGCTTGCGCTGCGCAAGACTCTCGTCAGCGCACTTGCGCGCAAAGTCTGGGACGCCAATCAGCGCCTCTTGCAGCTCGGTGTTATCCCTTAAGATGCGATCGGCGCACTTGTGACAAACAACACGCAAGGAAACCGAACCGTGGATCGTGCAATCGACCTTCTGGCCGCTCGTTTGGCCTTTCATTCCCGATCTAAAATTGGTGTTAATGGCGTCGGACATTTTTTTCCCCCTGCAAATTCCACTCTAACGGTGAGCTCGCCCCCCATGAACCAGCCCCTAGCTTCGACAACCTCAATACTGCTGTTTTGCTCTGATCTGAGTAGCGCACGGGTGAGGTTCCCACGGCCAAGCAAAGCCATCAACCCGGACACGAAGGTTTGTAGGCTCTCCGCGGTCATCTGGCCGGCCAGAACGAAAGCCCAAGCCTGGAAAACGCCCACGACAGAAAAACGACAGCGAGAATCACATTGAAGATCACCTTCACCGGGTCGGGCAAAGGGATGGTGTTGAAAACGTAAATCACCACTGCAAAAAGTAACAGATACACGAGAATCCAGATCATCATCATTTACCCCACTTCTTTCGCGGCATCCGTTTGACCCGCGAGAGATCCACTTTGGCCCAATTCGCCGCAACAAGCACATCTACGTACGCGTGGGCCGGAACTCGACCACCCGTCCCTCTAGGGTAGGGATAGGACCACCGATAGATACAAGCGGCGTCCTTGGGTAGCCCGACCTTTTTGAGCGCTCTAGCGAGGTTTCTAGGCCCGCCAAACGCGGTTATTACGTCGAAGCTGCTAGCCACGGTGCCCGACACGCGGAAAGCGGGCTTCTTGGGCGCCACTTTTGGGCGCCAACTAGAGGATCGGTACCGGAGCGGCAGTTTCATCAACCAGAAATTCAAATCCATCGTAGTACTCCTAGCGTGTTGCAGAAGATTTCATGGGGCGATTGGCCCGTCAACTTCTTCCCCAATCGCCCTCATACCATCGAACGGGTCGTCAGGGGCTTCGAAACCATCAAGTATCTCCTCCAACCGTGCAGCCTCTTCAATCTTTGCTTTTTGCGCCTCTTCCTTCTGCCGAAGGTCACTCTTCTTCCGAAGGTACTCAGCCCTCCCATACGTTTCATACCTGGCCTTCCTATACGCGCTAGCCTTGGCCTTCCGCATCGCACGATGATCGTCAGAGATGCGATCCCCAATCGCCCTCGTACCCTCGAACGGGTCATCTAGCGCGATCCCAGCGGCGACGCGTTTAAAATTCTCGGCCTCCCCCTTCCTTCGCCGTAAGCCCACCATAAGAGGCTCGCCGACGAATCTCCGCTCGTTGTCGAACGCAGCGGTCACTCGATACCTGCCCGCCCGCACCCTCACTATTTGGCCAGCGGCCATCATCTTAAACAGTGACTGATTCACGTTCGCAGGAGATGCGTTCGCGCCAGGGAAAAGTCTGTTGAACTCCTTGCGCAAGACACAAGCGCGAGCGCCTCTCCCGCACGTAGTGATCCGCCGCTCAAGGAATCGTCGCAGGTACTTGGGTCTTGCGACCAGGCTGTGCTGGAAACCGAGCCACGGATATGGCAGGCCAGTAATGCCCTCAGCTCTCTGCTGGCGAGTCTCCTGGATTAAAAATCTGTCTATTCGCTGCTGGCTCGCTGAGAGATTGGCCTTGCCCTTACCCTTGCCCCCACTTAAAAATCCGTCTATTCGCTGCTGGCTCACTGAAAAATCGGTCTCGTTCATCGTTTTTGCTCCAAATTTGGCTGTCCGGTTAGACCCTATAGACGCTCCCGATGTGATGGCCAAGGTAAATATCTAAAATGGCGCCGGAAATCGAATTTAGCCAATATTTGGCGTCATTTTCAGTTCCCGGCGGCGGCGCTGACGGGCTCTCGCCGCCGCAGATTGTTGCAAGAAGTATTTGCAGCATATCGTGCCGCCGCGCCTTCGGCCTCCTTCTATTTAACTAATACTCTATTTACTTAAGACAAATAAGACAAATAAGACAGAAGTAGTAATAACAACTAGTTAGGCTGTCCTGTTTCTGTCCTGCTTGAATTAATTACACGCTTACACCGGACGGATGCGGGCTGTTTAAGGCGCTGCGTCACCCTTGGCGAAATCCTATTGCAAACAAAGCATTGCAAGGAAAATTATGTTGGCGCTTCAAGTGCCCCTCTATGGCGGGGGAGGGGGTTTTGCAACAGGCCGGGAGCTATAAGTTTGCGCCGCTGTTTTTGCCGATTACGCCAAATCGTTTTTTCTTTTCAAATCATCTAGTCCTCGGCCCCTTCGCCAAACCCCATGGCCGATAGAGCCCATTGAATGGCAGTAATGGCGAGTAGGGGCGCTGGGAGCTCGCCGGGCTTTGTACAGCAATGAGATGGTCCACATGGGTATTCAGCGAGTGTGCGGCTAAAAGATCGACGGAAAATTAAAATCACGTTTTTATGCCCGCTGCACAACAGCTCGTCGAGTGTATAGAAAATATACAGCGGGTTCAATTGAACGGGAGCGGGAGTGTATTCAGCGAGTGTGCGGCTAAAAGATCGACGGAAAATTAAAATCACGTCCTAGACTAGGGGGTTTTAGGTTCAATTTTTAATTGCAATAAATTTGGCATACCGGATGCAATAACTAAAAATCAGAGCGAACGACAGCGTGTCGGACGCCAAACTAAAAAACTAAGGAAAATAACATGAGTAAGAAAAAATCGCCCCTCACAGCGGCGGAAAAACGATCCAAGGGTTACCACTTCATCCAAGACGTCAACGGGGTACCCGTATTCTTGGCCAAGAAGACGTCCGACATGAGTCTGGACATTGACTCGGGTCCAGCACGGGTGGCGTTCCTGGCTAAACAGTGTGCCAAGGCCGTTGAGCGCGAAATCAAGAGCCAAGCCTCTTCAGCTGCATCGAACGGTTCGATCGTATTCTCGGACTATAATGGACGACTACGCGTAGTCGCATCGGGTACCCGTCAATGGGTATTGATGTCCAAGACCAAAGGGCTCGAAATGTTTAGCCCTGAGAATGTGAAGCTGGCGCGTGCGTTCCTGGCCACGTTACCGGACGTCACGTCCGTTGAAGTCTCGGCCGAGGATGACGACGAATAATGACGGCCCATTGAGAATACGCGGCTATAAATTATCGTCGTGCCGCGTATTCTCAATCGTCCCTCACACAAGAGGACATTGAGAATACGCGGCTATAAACTAGCGTCGTGCCGCGTATTCTCAATCGTCCCTCACACAAGAGGACATCATGCTAAATACCAATATTCTTATAGTCGCTGAGGAATTCGAACGTTTTAAGCACAATAGGGCTGCGGCCTATGTCAGGTACAGCGCATTGGAGCGGCGAAAATACATCAAAGTATTAACCCCCGCCGAGCGTGAGGAGCTTGACCGGCTTGAGGTTATCACTGATCTCTTTGATCACGTCTGGTTCGGCTTACTCGGTCAACAATAAAATCCCAAATTCCCAAGACCCCCGTATTCGTCCATTGGACGATGCGGGGGTTTTTTTATTGAGGGAATTCACCCTCGTATTCCAGGAGAATTCATGCGTTCAATGGTATTTTTTATGGGCGTTGATGCCGCGTACCACCACGGCGAACACCGCATAGATAACCGCACGTTTTAGCCAGTTAATGCCCCGCATAATCCCCCGAACCCCAATACCACCACGGTTATTGGGGTTTTTTTTATTTGCACTTTCGCTATATATAGTGGGTTTTTTACGGTGCGAATTCGTTCGCGTATGCACGGGACGTGCGCATTCTCTCGGAATACGGCGCTGATTGGTGCGTACCAATTTGACAATTCGTCCCTGGAGACTTTGTATTCTCCCGGAATACGGCTACAGGTTTTTAACCTGTAGTCGGTTTTCAGGCTCACGGTGCGCCCTGGACGCCGTGGCGGCACTGAAAACCGGAAAACTGCCAGCCTGCCAGCCGCTTGACCACGGTTTTTAGGGGCTCCAAGGCGTCTAGGACGCGCCGTGGCATTTCGAACCGCCCTTCACCGACGCTCATCGGCACCTATTGTTGTCTAGGTACCCTAGTCAATCTATGCCTATTGGATGACATCAAGGGCATCTCCGGGGTACCTTCACTAAAGACCGGGGGTGGGGATGCCGTACCCCCGAAACTCGAAGCCAATCGTACCCTTTCTGGGTATGGCGTAGGCACTGTTTCGCCCCCTTCGAAATTTTTGCAACACATGAAACCTTCTATCAGAGAATGCAGACACCTCAATCGTCCGGTGGAAGTAATCACCATTCCCGATAGGCTTGACCATTTCGAGGATCTGACTCCAGACTATACGGCTGAAGATCTAGAAATGTTCAGAAGCACCACGGCTGAAGATCTAGAAATGTTCAGAAGCACCACGGCTGAAGATCTAGAAATGTTCAGAAGCACCACGGCTGAAGAGCTAGAAGCTCATAAAAATTTTTAACCTA
>Ga0163151_10001405_pt1 | contig 40405 bp, 46 predicted proteins | sample OliLakLV19MP5IB2_FD_145596 | JGI IMG/M metagenome (GOLD analysis project Ga0163151, IMG submission 145596) | Freshwater microbial mat bacterial communities from Lake Vanda, McMurdo Dry Valleys, Antarctica - Oligotrophic Lake LV.19.MP5.IB-2 | ecosystem: Environmental > Aquatic > Freshwater >... | reverse complement strand
CCGGAAAGAACAGCGTCTCTAATCCAGCGTTTATTTAGATGTCCTGTGAACTTATCTTCGCAGAAAGTTCGGGTAGAACCAGAAATATCTCCTTTTTTGCAACGATTGTAGCTATATCGGAGAATATGTTGAAATTGTTCACATAGAGCGTCTAGCCGCTTTGTGTCTGGGACATATATTTCTCCGTGGATAACTTGATGCAAGCTACTTCCCTTTCAAATGTTTCGGGTCCTTACTAGCCACTGAGTGAACTCATCCATATTTGGTGTCTCATCGAAGGGTTCGTCGAAATCGATGCGCTCCCCACTGAGAATCACATAATCTTTGGTAAGCTCAGTCACTTGCAAATCTCTAGCATTCATCTTAGTCTCTTTTCTTAAAAAGTCAAGTCAAGAAAATTTCAAGGACTTTTGTATCATTTAATAGGATTTTCTGCAACAGCTAAAACCACCTCGAATCCTAGCTCGATTGTAGGCTACTAAATTCTCATAGGATGGTTCTTGTAAGTAAGTGCGTTCCGCACCTCGCAAGTCAGTGTCAGCATTTCTTCGATAGCGCATACTATAATTATATCAAACAAAGACTAATCATTTGAGAGCTACCAGCAGGGTGTAAAGCACTTGACTCCCATCAGAGCCCAGGCTTATCACCAAAGTATTATTAATTTGATTGCTTCCAGTTCCTGGGTAGATTTCGACTTGAGAATAACTCTCTCCGCTCACTCTAACAATAAATTCTTGATTAACGGCATTGACCCTGGTGATGACGCCTCTAATACTCAAATCACTGTTAATATCAGAAATGAATTCACTTAGAACAGTCTCGGGACCATAGGTGATGGCGAGCAGTGTAGTCGCACCACCCGTGCGAGCCCAGGATTGAAAAGAGATTTGCTGCCCGTCCGCAGCTAGAGTATTGGCAAGAATAGTGTAGGCTAACGTATCCCCTGACACCTGCCGTTGCACATTTAGTGTTTGGTAGCCAAAAACACCTGTAGATCCTTGAATACCAGTTACTCCCTGAAGACCTGTCAAACCTATTACGGTGATCCCAGTCTCACCTTGTAATCCGGTGTTTCCTAGAAGACCAGTCACACCCGCAATGCCGGTTTGCCCCGAACTTTCGATACCGGTGCTTCCAGAAATACCGGTCTCTCCAAAAATTCCTGTCCTCCCCTGATATGTAATCCCTGTAATCCCTTGAATGCCCGTAGCGCCACCTAGCCCGGTTTCACCTACTAAACCCGTTTCTCCGAAGCTACCAAAAAATCCCTGCAAAGCAGCGCCAGTCGATCCTTGAATTCCGGTATGCCCTCCAACACCCTGGGCTCCAGTCGCCCCGATGATCCCGGCCAATCCTGTAAAACCTACGGCACTCCCTAGGCTGATTCCAGTCTCCCCTTGCAGCCCAGAGTTAAGCCCTGTGACCCCAAATAAACCAGTTGTTCCGGAGATTCCGGTAGTAGTTAAAGATTCCCCATCAGAAGTAACAATGACATCGTTAGCCCCGTATGGCTTAGCGCGCCCGTTGTTATTGTCCACCCCAACTAAATTTATATCTGCCATAACAATATTATACACTTTTTAAGTATAATAATGCAGATGTCACTTACTGCAGAATTTAACGGATATTACCTCAATCCTAATATTGCCCCTAGCATTTCAGCTCAAAATCAGGATTACAATATCACCTATACCCCGGGAATGTCAGCCCAAAATCAGGATTACTATATTACCTACACGCCGGGCATGTCGGCGCAAATGCAAGATATCGGAGGTTCTCCGATCGTCATTCGGGGAGTAAATTTAGAGACCGGGCAAGCACAACTCGTTGGGCCAGGTGACAGTGTGACCCGAAGCGATGGAACATTTTTTGCCTCTACAGGCATCGATGGAATAACGGGGCTGCAGGGGATGACCGGGGCTGCGCCGATCGGATCTACCGGCGTTGTGGGAGTTACTGGAGCAACCGGCGAGACCGGTGTTGCTGGAGTGACCGGAGTAATAGGAATTCAAGGATTTTTTGGGGAAACCGGTTTGCAGGGAAATACTGGAATCTCAGGAGTGACGGGTCTTCAGGGAACAACTGGTATTGATGGAGAAGAGGGGTTCCGATTCCTGGGTGGCACGGGTATACAAGGAAACACCGGGTTGTTGGGCGAGACTGGAATCAGTGTACCTGGAATGACCGGAATCCAGGGGGCAACCGGATTGTATGGAAGCACAGGGATCCAAGGAATTACTGGAATAAGCGCAGACAATAAAGGGCTGGTTGGTGAGGCAGTGGCTGGTTCGACCGGAATAGTTGGAATTACCGGTATTGTTGTTCGGGGGCAGCAAGGCCCTCTCTACACATTATCAGCACAAAACCCCGTATCAAATACGGCTAATTATATTCTTCCTGGGGATATTTTAAGTGCTGATACACAGTACTTAACAATACTTTCCTGGGGCAATCTAAATCAAAATACTGCTAATCGCCTGATCCTGTCTTTGGATCAAACTATCATTATGAATGAGTCTATTTATATTGACTCTCTGCCTAGCAACTTCAACGTGTACTACTTAGCGGTAACAATTATCAGGATTAGTAACAGTACTCAAGAGATAGTAGTCGAAATTAGCAGCCCTAGCACTACAAAGATAACTCACCGATCTAGCACGTCACTGGATTTGTCCGACGATATTTCTATATCGTTGTCCACAGATGCAGGAGCAATTATTAGAGGATTTATTGTCAGGAAGGGATTGCAGGTTTAATTATGGCGAACATCAACCCTAGAGGAGAGATACGAGGAATCACGAGACCAGGCCAAATTGCGCCCTTAACGTCTGTAGACGTTGCCGTGGATACTACACTCAATGAAATTAAATTCCAACCTCCCCAGGGGGGCACTGGCATTATAGGCATCACTGGCTTTGAAAATACTGATCCGGGAATGACCGGACTAGCCGTAGATGGGCCTACAGGAATTAGAGGGGTGACCGGTGTCCCCGGAGACGGTGGCCTTCAAGGTATCCGAGGAAACACTGGATTTTTCGGAATGGATGGCAGCAATCAAGGAGATACCGGATTGTTTGGGTTTACTGGTGTCAAAGGAGTTACTGGAATTTCCCCCGGTGACACAGGAATCCGAGGTATCACTGGATTTCTCGTAGTAGGCGAGACTGGCATCCTTGGAGAGACCGGCATCGAAGGGATTACCGGAGTTTTTGGCGGGGAGACCGGCATCCAAGGAGAAGCAGGTGTCGGATCAGCACCCGGAACTGCAGGTAATACCGGACCATTTGGATACGGAGAGACAGGGTTAGTCGGTAGCACAGGGTTGAACGGAATTACCGGAATTTCTGGGAGTAATGTTGCAGGCAGCCTAGCTGAAAGCGGAAATATTATCATTATTCCAATCGCCGCAAATAGCCTAGCTACTAATGGAGATCAACTAGATTTTGTCGGAGGGGGCTTTACCGCGGATACACGGGCTTCAACAACAATTAGTCTTAGTTTCGGCGCGCAAACAATTATTAGTTTCGAAACAGGCAGTATTGCTGACACATTTTTGATTGAAGGAACTATACTGAGGTTAGGAGCAGCCTCCCAAGAAGCGGTTGCGTCCGTCACTTTCGACAGTGGTTTAGTTTATAACACTAGAGCGGCCTTGACGCAAACACTGTCCTCGTCCCTTAACTTAACCCTGCAGAGTAGTTCTCTGGGCGACGGAGAAGAAATCACCCAACTAACAGCAAACATCATCAGAATTTAGGTATACTACCCTTATGGTATCTCCACTACTAGGAATTAATTATAAGACCGCGTCCCAACCTAGACTTCAAATCTACCAGGACAGCGTTGTTCTAACCCCCGGAAATGCTTTCGGAGCCCTAGAGACCTCTACCGGAGCTAACCAAATCGAACCACAAAGAGCCGTCCAATTCCTGGGAGTTCAAAACTTATACGCTTTTATTGGTAGCAGTGTCTACAACTCGGCGGATGGTGGGATCACCTGGGCAATTGTCTACACTGCGGCATCTTTTTTAGGTGGAGCTAACACTCACGGCGGCCCTTACATTATCGCCATAGATGGAATTCCACATCTGTGTATTTACTTTCAGAATGCGGCAGGTAACTATGTGCTAGCCCGATCCGCTGACGGAATTACCTGGGTTACCGGAAGCGGAACTAACGCTACTACAACCAGAATAGTATATAATAGCATTATATACCAAGATAAGCTTTACTTATCCTGCCAAGATAACGTCTATTTTATTTTTGATTATTCGTTATTAACCACGACTTCTGTGTTTGTGCCATCTACCCTTTCCAATCACCTGGGTGAGTTTTGTATTCATGGTGGTGCTCTATACCTATTTGCGTGGAACACCGGTCTCTCTGTCGCAAGACTGCTGGAAATCCAAGGACCTGCTCCTAATGTTGCAGTCACCTGGGCTGTTACGCCGTCGCCCGTTAACGGAAACACGGACACAGCTTTTTGGAGCGACAACACTAATATGTATGTAGTTATGCGCCGAAACGTAGCATCTTCATTTTTTGCATACCGAATTACTAGCAATTTTGTCGTTACTGACGTGGCATCAACTATGATACCTGCTACTCTGGCCAGCAACTGGTCTGATGCTTCGGTTATCAAATCCTTGGTCGATTCTGAGAATAGTGTGGATGGCTCCAACATATATTTATATATCAGAAATTCCAGTAGCGGCTACGATGTATATCGATGGACCGGTGCGACACTCCAACTGCAGTTTTCTATTTCCGGGAGTAACACACAACATTCAATACCATTCACTAAAAACTCTCAAGGTAATACTTTCTATCAAGCGGGCAGAGACCACGCAGAAATAACTGAAGTCGAGTCAATCGCAGGAGGGCTGAGAATATCGTATCGAATTTGGGGGGCCAACAACTATGTTGGGCCAGCAGCTTTCCAAGTATTCTACGGGTCTGACACTAGTACGTTCGCAAGCACCCCGGCTACATTGGCTTCCCCTAACATTGGCGTTGTCAGTGGAAATACTGTTTCTGGAATCACCGCGGATAACGGAGGAACATTGTATACAGTAGTCTGGAGCTTACAAGCTGACGGATTTTCGCACATGGATCGGTATCGGGTAACTGGACAACTTTCCATCAACTATCCGGCTCGAAGAAGAAGAAGAAGAAAGCGCTGGTATCGCTTCTAATTATGTTATCATAAATTAATGAGCGTCCCCCAATTACTTTCCCTATCCTTCCAAACAACAACGCCACGAGCAATGATCCTCACCGGAGGCGACGCTCAAGTTTTAGGCAGCGCCTTTGGAACTGCGGCCACTTATAACGTGTCTAATTGTGCCCAAGCTAGAATTGTCCAATTCAAAGGAGCACTTTACGCTTTCGCTCAAAATGCAGTTTACCGATCCACTGATCTAGGGCAGAATTGGACGATAGTGCTAACTCCGGCCAGTATTGCAGTCGCTTCCCCCGCAAAACAGATTTATGTAGTTCAACTCAGTGGAGAAGCCCACTTGTGCATCGCGTGGTGCGAAGCCGGTGGCCAGGTTCGGCTAGCTAGATCCATAGACGGGACAGCTTGGACGCAAGCAGGGCCCTTTTCTGTATCTTTTGGTAGCCTTCCTTATATACATGGGGATTTTATCGATAGTGGCGTTGTGTATGTTTTCTCCGGTGGCGCTGATTATCCGTATTATGCGATGTTTAACTTTAATAGTTTAACGGCGGCACGAGCAGCTACCTCATTTGTTGCCTTGTATAGCGTAAGCCAGATGAATGGCCCCGAATTCGTAAGTTATCAAGGAAGCATATATTTTATACTAGGAACTGGAAGCGGGGCCGGTGCAACGGCCAGATTGATCCGGGTTAATGGAGCGTTGAATCAACAAGTTTCAACAATTGCACTTCCCTTGCCTGCAGGTTTGAGTTACGGGCGTGACTACCGAAACGCAGTTTTTACCGATGGTACCAATATTTATGGGATATTGAATGGAGGGGACGTCTCCGTTGCGACTACCCGATGTGTCCGATTTAACAGTTCCTTTGTTGCGACAGATATTACAAACACAGTTCTACCGACCGCAATGTCTTCTACGTCGCTAACAATATACGCAAGGACTCGCTCCCTGGTAGATTGTGTTTCTGACCCAGCGAACCCGCAAATTTACATTTGGCATTGTCCCCTAACGGTCGTGGTCGCGGCCGATGATTTTACCCCATGGGTAATTTACCGATGGGTTAATGACGCTACTCAACTAGAATTCTTAGATTCTGGCCCTAGTTATCAAGTAGCGATTCCATTCGTCAAAACCACTGAAGGTTCTAATTTTTATACTACCTCAGATGGAGAATTCTCTAGCCATGCAGAGATTATTGATAAGGTCACTACTAATAATGGAACAGCCATCCGAATAACATTTTTGCTCTATAGCACTAATGGAACTACGTTACTAGATGTCAGAGGTTATTACGGAGCCCAAACTGATCCCTGGGCATCAAATCTAGCCACCTTAAGCGCCCCATCTAGCGGAACCCTCGTAGGATCTGTAATCGAAAATATCGTTGGAGATAATGGGGTTACCTCCTATTCAGTTACCTGGGAAAGCATGGCTGATGGGATTGGGAATGGGGACAAATACAAGTTCGTCCTCCATACAGAATTTGCCTAATCCTAGTTGGTATTAGTTAATGTCACTTAATATGCTAGAATCTATGAATGGACTGGGAAATTGATATTCCACGTATCTCTGGTGTTCGGGGCAAGCTGCCCAATTACAAATCCAAAGGGAAGCGAGACGCGAAAAAGATTGGCAATCGTCGTGTCCGCGCTGGAATTCGGCAAGCGCTTCGAAGTCAATCCGAAGTAAAAGTTCGCGGAATTACCGCAGCACGAGCAATAAAGCCCAGAACTAAGTATAGCCATACCTGAGTTTAAAAAATGGGAGATAGAATACAATCATCAAAGATGAGTATAGAAACTGTCCCAATCAAGTAGCTCAGGAGCAAAGTCTTGCGAGCTTAACTTGTACAGACGAGTGCATTGATAACGAACTTGGTCAGCGAAATCTGCAATTGCATCTCTAATAATAGTATCTCCAATAGCTCCCGTGTCAGCATCCGGCAATAACTCTGGTGTGACGTGGTAGGTAAAATAGTAAATGAACAAACAGCCGTTGATGGCTCGAATCAAATCCGATTGGCTTTTAATCCTACGAAGGAGATTAATCCTCCGTAACAGATCCTTGGCGTTCTACAATATCTGGGTCAGGAGTGGACTGGTACATGCCACTAGTATACCAGATTCAAGCTGCTTGGAGAAAAATTTGCCGCCGGTAGGTCTGCTCTACGCTGTTTGTTAAACTTTTTTTGACTAGCTAGCGAGCTAGAATTGCTAGACCGATAAGAGTTACTGCCACAAACCCCCCGGCTATCAACATTTTCGGAGTAACCACCGGTTCGCGTTCAAATTCCAGATCGGAGGCTAATATATCTTCGGCCCTTATTGGACCTTCCTTACCAGGCAGCAGCCCACAAGTGTCATTAACCGAAATCCATTCACGTCGGTCCACACAGCACTTGACTTGTGATATGTCTAACCCGTCAGGAATAGAGCCGCAAGTCAATAAATTATCTTCTCCTTTGCAGGGACGCATCTCACCGAATGGAGCTTTTTTCCAACCGCTCGGACAACAGGACCAGTAACCATCTACCTCTGCTTGCGGTTCTGGGCCTTGACAAACCCACTCGCCCTCCTCGAATATAGCGGGCCCGACAGGTACCGCGGAGGGAGGGGGCACCATGGCTCCTTTTCCAAACCCTCCTAGACCCGGACCAACCGTACGTCTAAGTGGGTTGTTAGTTTGCCTAACCGGGTATGATTTTAAGTGCCCAGGTCTCATAGAATGATCATAACAAATTACATTTTTTTATTGTTCCATATATATGCTACAAACCATATGGGTTACTTTGCGCTCCATATATATCGTATTATTTGGACTTATGGTAAATGTTTGTTTTGCACAAGAAATACCATTAGAATTAGCTAGTTTAGACACAACCAAATGGGGGTCTAGGCTGGAACTATCACCAGAGCCAGTTCCAAAAACCGACACACATATCAGCCCGCCGAAACCTAAATATGCATTTAATCTAGATATCAAACTAGATACCCATTATTATGATCGGGATTATTGGGATGCCTATGTAAAGCAACCAACTTACCACATAAACTATGAATATGCCGGCTTAGAAGGCGTGATTAAAAATCAGCTTGAAAAGTTAGCGAATCGCTACTACAGAAAACAATTACGTGATTACTGGGAGCAATCATATCTACATCCGCTGGACTTAGATAAGCGTGTTCGTGAGCTAAATCTTCAGAATGGTGAGCACCGCTGGTGGGATAGGACTTGGCGCGAATCACTCCCCCCTGAAAAGGGGGGTCAACAAGAATACACCCAGCAAATCGGAAGTAAAATCGAAATAATACAAATCGGCCCTACGGGTATCACTAATGAAGGACGCTTTAGCTGGGAAACGTGGCGCTTCGATGTCGAAGACAACCAAGATGTAAATTTAACAGACGTGGAGGCAATCAGGGAAGGAGCGATAAAAGAGAATTACAATCTGGGTGTAAGAAGCCCGGAAGCTGAATACCAGAGCGATTGGTTTCAGTTCCGGGCCGCTGTTCGCGTCAATCTTCGGGTTGACAACCTAACACAGGAAAACAAATCTGAACTAGGTGTAACCTTTAAAGTTAACCTAGTGAGTAAAGGTTCCACATACGCGAAGATAACCTGCACAGCCCGGATGCAACCACTTACTCGTCGTGCCGAAATCCAAGTTCAAGTCAGCTTATTAGAGTTTTGAGGGTTTTTCTGCCTCAACTAATAGGACGTCTGTGGTCAGCACTAACCCCGCCACGCTGGCTGCGTTGAGCAGTGCTACCTTGGCCACCTTCACCGGGTCAATAATACCTGCGGCATACATATCGCAATATACGCCAGATCTAGCGTTATAGCCATGTGACGGAGCATCGCTAGAAAGCACTTTATCTAGAACAACATCTCCTGACAACCCCGCGTTCTCCGCAATTTGTTTCAATGGGGAGGATAAGGCTGCTTGTAAAATTTTAGCACCCATCCTTTGGTTGTCGTTCTCTAGTGTGGGTAACAGGCGTTCGACCACGCTCGCGCAACGTGCCAAAGCAACGCCCCCACCAGGCACAATGCCCTCTTCGACGGCAGCCTGGGTTGCATACAAGGCGTCCTCAATACGATCATATTTTTCGTTTAGCTCGACCTCTGAGGCCGCACCCACTCGTACGATAGCAATTCCTTTGCTTAATTTGGCAGCGCGCTCTTTGAAAGCACGCTTCTCGCCTTCAGTTGTAGCAGCCACAGCCGCGGCTTGTAGCGTGGCGACTTTGGTTGTGATTTCTACTGGATCACCACCGCCGCGCAGGATCAACGTCATATCCTTGGTAGCAACTATTCGGCCGGCAGTTCCTAATTCATCGAGGTCCACTTTGTGGAGCTGCTTGCAACCAGCTTCCCTAGAAAGGACTTTACCCCCAGTCAGCGTAGCAATGTCCTCAAGCAATGCGATTTTATCTGTACCAAAAGGAATGCGGACTGCGAGTATTTTCTGGCCTCCCTGAACCCTATTCAACACTAAAGCATGGAAAGCTTCGCCGTCGATCCCCTCAGCAATGATGACTAGGGGCCTGCCATCGACTAGAGCGCGCTCTAGAAAACCGTTTGGATTTCCCAGAATCAAGTCTCGTGCGGCAGTGATTCGCCCGTCGTAAATCAGAATGCGTGGGTCATCGTAAACGGCTTCTCCATTGTCTTTGTTTGCAAAGTAAGGGCTGAAATAACCGCCCTTTACTTGCAAACCTTCGACTTTTTGTACTTGTAGTTCGGTTCCCGTAATCTTCTCTACAGTCGCTACACCGTTTGCACCAATATCGTTAATCAAATTGCCCAGCAATGTTCCGATCTCTGCATCATTGTTAGCCGAAATCGTCGCCACCTGGATAGTCTCTTGTGCTGAGGAAACCTTCTTGCAGGTTGCATCTAAGTGGGCTATCACGGCCTTGACGGCTAAGTCAATACCACGCTTAAGTTCTGTGGTGTTAACTCCGCTAGCTAGAAACTTAGCACCATTCTCCAGAATGGATTCTGCTAACACCGTAGCTGTAGTTGTGCCGTCGCCAGCAGCAGTTGCAGTTTTGTTGGCCACTTCGCGAACAAGTTCTACACCTAAGTTTTGAAATTTGTCAGCAAGGGAAACTTCTCTTGCAACGGTAACACCGTCCTTAGTAATGTGGGGCGGCCCGTTACCTTTTTTGATAACTACGTTTCTCCCTGTGGGACCAAGAGTCGTTTTGACGGCGCGCGCTAAGACCCGCACGCCTTCAAAAATGGCTTGCCGGGCTTTGTCTTCAAAGAGCATGTCTTTTGTCATGCCTTTGTTATACTCAATCAAAATTGATCTTCAATACCTGGACTAATTCTTAGGGTCGTATAAAGTTTGAAGCTGCTTCAACAATTGAGCGTGATCCTCGGATCGAATATCTGGATATTTTAATTCAACTACAACATAATGCTGGCCCCGCTCTTCGGGCATCATTCTTCCGGGAACGGGGAAACCTTTGTTCGGCAGCACTAGTCGGGTACCCGGTTTCAGTTTCGGAGGAATAGAGAGCTTTTCCTTGCCCCAAATTGTTGGCACTTCCACATTGGAACCGCTGAATAACTGCGGATAGGTGAACTCTGTCCTAGAAATGACGTGAACGCCTTCCCGCTCAAAGATAGGATGGCTCTCCACAGTGATATGCAGCCTCAGATCACCTTTCCCTTGGGTTAATTGGTGACCTTCTCCCGGGTATCTGACTATTTTGTTTGAGTTAATTCCTGCCGGGATAGTGGCACTTATTTGAGCGGTCTCAACAACGATCCCCGCTTGACAGCCACCACAGGTTTGATCAGGTATCTTGCCAAAACCTTTGCAGTTTTGACACACAGTGATTTGTGGGAAGGCAAGCAACCCCCGTATTTGCTGTTGCCCTGACCCTCGGCATATGCCACAATGGCCCGGTTTGAAGGTAGCAGCTCCGCTACCACTGCACTTTTTACACGTAAGCTTGCGCTCAAAACGGATTATTTTGGAAATATCGGTTCGGGGTTCGAGGAAATCCAGCTTGAGCTGCATTTCAATATTTAGATGGTTGTTAAGATTCGCAAATATAATATTTCCGAATGGATTACCTCCGAAAATTCCTTGAAAGAAATCTTCGGCACCACCAAAAGACCCCGCCCCTGATTGCTCATGATCATACTGCTGTCTTTTGCCAGTATCACCTAATACATCGTATGCTTCGCTAATTTGCTTGAACTTGGCGGTGCAAGCCGCGTCATCTTTATTAACGTCAGGATGGTATTGCTTGGCAAGCTTGCGATAACTTTTTTTGATTTCGTCTTGAGAGGCGTTTTTAGAAACACCTAAAACTTGGTAGTAATTCACCCTTTAAATATACCGCTTTAAATACTTTTCCACAACTGCGCGACACTTCTGTAAATAAAGAAATTGATCCTCGGAACCGCTTTCAGTATCGGGGTGCATGGCGAGTTGTTTTTCCTTCAACAATCTCTTGTAATTTTCAGCTGCCTTTTTAGGCTTGATCTCTGCGTCAAAGCCAAAATATTTCAGGGATTCTTCCAAAGAAACTTCGACGTCTTCCATCTTAGGATCGTCTTCACCCGCGTATGTGGGCAACTTCCTTACTTCCTCAAGGATTTTCAGTTTTTCTTTATGAGACCTGGTCCTGGGCCCGCGGGGATCGGAGTCCCAAAATACTTTGAAGTCGTTGTCTTCGAGGGTTGCCTCCAATAAATCTTCTAATTTTTTTCTATCATCCAGTGTCAGTTTGTTAGGCATTAAACCTACTTCTAGGACAAACTCAGGTGTAGTGAAAGAGGCCTTGCTTGTTTCGATTTTCGCATCGATAGCTGGAACTAAATCACCACCAAATCCAGAAATACTGAATCCCCAATAGAATCTAGCTCTGGTTTTGTAGTTTTCGAAACTTTCCTTCCACGGATAACCTAGGAGTAGTTGATCTACCCTACCTATATCAGGGGTCAATAGGTTGTCTTTGACTGATAAAGTGTATTGGTATGCCAATATTTTAGGATGTTTCATGGTTGCCAACCCCCGGGGAAATTATCTAGTTCAGCAGTCGGTTTAATGTTAGGTGGAGCGTGAGATCCTTTTCTCGTGTGGTCCAAGGCAGGATCTTTCAAATTAATCTGCTCATCCGGTAGCTTTACGTCCGGATTAGGTTCTTTGCTTCTAAGTTTTTCAACTTGCATTACAGTTGATAATGTAGCAGCTATTTCTCTCAGAAAGTTTACCTTATCCTTCAAGCGGGAGTCTGACAGCGGGACCTGGCCACCGGACAAGACGCTACATAATTCTTGTTTGTGATAATCATACAAACGTGTGAGAGCAATTATTATTGCGGGTGTTCGTTGCATACGTGTATATTAGCAATACTCTATAAAATTGGAAACTTTAGAACAAGGAATTTTGAACGGGAGGGAGTTCCGCCGTCGTGGTGGGCATTTCCTGCCAGTCTGACGCCTTTAGCCGGGCTATCCCCAACTCTTCGCAAAGTGCTGCAAAGAGCTGAAAATCTTGAGGGGCTTGCGAGGGTTTGACATCTAGCTGTGTATTAATCCGAACCAATTTCTCATTGAGCAAAGCACGTTCTTTGAAATCCAGCAAATCTTCATGATATTTCTTATCCAAGAGGTCTAAGTGGTCATAAAAATCGCTGACGGATTTGGCCTGGGCTATCGCAAGAAAGAATGGTTTCAAAAAATTCTGAGTAAAGCGAATGGATACTCTGGGTATGTTGTCAGAAGAATCCCCCTGGAAAGCCTTGATGATGGTTACTTTGTCTGGATTGCAGCCGAACTCCTCCACCACGGCGGCTTCGTCAATAATTTGTTCAGGGTAGGTCTTTCCGCTGAACTTCCTTTCCGGTTTGAAAATTTGGATGTTAGGGGTTACGAGTTGATAAAAATCTTTGTCGAAGGAATGAATCAAAACTGGTTCGGATTCTCTGACAGCTAGTGACCCGATAACATCGTCCGCCTCGTGTCCAGGGGCCTTGCACTGCGGAATTCCGAGGCAATCTACCATACGATACATATAGACAATATCTTCCCAGACACCGGGTCTGAAAGTTCGTTGTCCTTTGTATTCGGGATCTAGTTTCTTCCTGCCGCCGTCGCCTCCATCCCAGCAGACAACAACGTTATTTCGTCCATGTTTCTGGCACAACTTACGTAGCATGTAGGTCATGATCATTACAGGACCCCCGGGTGGATCGAGCATAGTCATCGCTAGATAAGACCTATACCAAGCGTTGGATGCGTCAAGCAGGAGTTTGGGCATTTAGCCATTGTAAGGAACCAAGGGTTTTTTGCAATAGTAAAGGTGTTTAACTGGTTGGAAAGAAATAGGGCCTCTTTCTTAATTCTTGGTTATGGCAAGGTCCTAGGACCTAGACGCTTTAAGCAGCGATCTTGGCTTCAGTACCCGTTCTTTGGGTTCGCCGTCGAATTTAACCCAGAACTTTAAGTGGCAAACAGAAATGCCAACGCCAGAACATACCGGTTAGCAGAGCCAAGCCCGTTTGAAGCTCTACCTTAGCACTCGCTCCGATGTGAAGTAATGGATTATCGTTTGACATTGCGGGCTCGTTTCGGGGGTGAGACGTAAGGAATCTTGCTGGCAATAGTTGGATTCAGTGGATTTTGAAGAGAAATTTGAATTAACACAGCCTTAAACGGCTCTTGGAGGAACGGCGACGTAAAGTTTTGCATTTGTTAATAGCTCCGACGCGGATATTGCGACTTTTAAGTCTTTTTAATTTGCGGTGCGTGGCTTTAATTGTTTTCTCAGAACCTTCGAACATAAAGACGAATTCTGTAACATTGCCCATAGAATTGTAAGTGATCCGATTGCCTATATACCCGGGATTTAATTGAATCGCATCAGCTTGCCTTTGCTGGGCTTTGCTGGGCTGGTGATTTTAGAGTGACATTGAATTTAAGTTTTTTGGTCATGTTTAAAGTATACCAATACTTTAATCCAAAGTATATTACCTTGCAATCGCAAATCTCAAACCAACTTTACTCTTGTTTTGCAGCAATAATGCTGATAAGGTGATTGCTGGACAGGAGTTTCAGTGACAACGGACATTGCCAAAAAAGATACAACTCGTTTGGTTGTAGAGAAAATTCCTTTTGAGACTTTAGAAGATTCCAGCTGCAAGCTATTGCCTCTTCTCGCGAAAGCAAACCTTTCGAAGGTTGCCATCGCGGCGGGAAATGTGGACCCTGACGGCATGGCCAGTGCCATGGCTATGGAGGCTATCCTTACCAAACTCGGAAGCCACGAAGTAAACTTATTTTACAAGGGGACGTTCAATCGCCCACAAAACAAGGTATTCAGAACACTTTTGTCAATTTGCTGCCTGAAGAAAAGTTCAAAGTTGAAGATAACTACACATGCGTCATATCTGTCGATGCGCCGGCATCACTCTGCCCGGTCCAGCCAGATTTTATCATCGACCATCATGAACAAAACGGAAGTGCTAAAGTAGCTTCTGACATTCGCCTAATTGGCGCTACCAGCAGTATCATGTTATCTTACGCACAAGAGGCGGGCATAGACTTTAACTCAGAGCTAGGGCAGAGACTAGCGACTGCATTACTTATTGGTATCGTAACCGACACCAAGAATGGGGTAGTAGAAACTACGTCCGGCCTAGATTACGAAGCCATGACTTTCTGTCACAAGCACAAAGACCCCAAACTCTTCAAAGAAATCATAAATTACCCGCGCCCCCTCTACTATAACGATCTTTTTTGTTTGGCTTGGAATAACAAAACAATCGAAGGGACGTTGTTGGTAAGCGGTGTCGGGGTCATCCCGGAGGCACGTAGTGGAATATTGTCCGACTTAGCTGAACGTTTCGTAGAGCTTGAGGGGGTTCGCACCTCTGTTATCTTTGCCATCGTAGATGGGTATATTGACATAAGCATTCGCAGTAATTCATCTATTAATCTTGATGAGTTTGTAAAAACAACCTTTGATGGTGTCGGCGGGGCAAAGCCGGGGGCTGGCCGCGCTCGTATATTACTACCCTTGCTTTTTCAGAACATTCCTGAGATACTACCCAGCGAACTCTACGACATCTGTGTTAAAATCATCAAGCACAAAGTCCTGCAAATTGCTGGCGATAAGAAGTGATTACGTGCTCAGTGCAGAGCTAACTGCGCACTTCACCTTAACCTCGGCCTCACGCAATACCTGATTCTCTACAAAGTAGCCTATTCGGTAAATCTCCTCTACGGTATTACCTGTGTGAACCGCTACCCCCACAACTGACACCGCTTTATGCTTGGTGGGGTTAAAAGCTTCCCCTATTTTGGGACGAATAAATCCTCCGTTGTGTCGGCGGAGGTACGTTTCAAAGTTTATGATCAGCATCTTAACAGTTTTGCTGATCGCAGCACTATCTGAAGCTACCTTGAGTAATAAAAATAAATCATCGATTATAGGTATGAGTTCGCGTGTGATGTTTTTGACAGTGCGTGCTTCTGCTTCGGATTTTTCTTGTGACAATCGATTCGTTAGCTGTTCGTTCGCTTTGTTTACATTTTCAAACTTGTCCTTGAAATCCCACTCATTGGAGAATTTCACCAATCGTGTAACCTCGTTCCCAGCATCTTCATGTGCTGAGGTAAACGCATTATTTTGCTGTTTGCAATCTTGTATTAAGCGGTAAAGCTCTTCTTGAAATGGTGTCATTACTTATCCAATTCTCCGAGTCCACTGATGTAGCAGGCTTCTTCACTATCTGGTGGGTAAATTTCAATTTTTCTACCTTCGCCCTCCAGTTTTTTAGCAAGCTCTAAAGCTTTCTCATAAGACGGTGCTGTTTTGATCTCACCGCTGTCAGGTTTTATTCGAAACTTAGTTTTTTTACGTCCACGTTTAGGCTTAGCTGTTGCCTCGGCAGCGTCTACGGGGAGGTTTCCAGGAGGAACCTCCGACTCGGAGGTTGTTACAGGCTCAGAAGCAATAACATCCTGCTTGGGCTCAGGCGCTGCCTCCAATTTCAATATGTCGATAGCGGGGCCGGTGTAATACTCATCTAGAATATCCAGATTTGGGTGTTCAGTAATCAAATTGTTATCTTCGTAACCAAGCTGTTTAATACTAATAGCATACACCAGTGTGTCAGCCATAACATTCTCTAACCAATCATGTGCTCCGAAGCTGGTCACTAGAATAACGACAATTCCTTCAAGAAGCATATCATTCTTGATGGAAGAGGTGACCATTACAGGAAGCAAGCCTTCGTAGTAATCACGCAGTTGATTTTTCTCACCACTACTGTATTTTGCTTTGAAGCCTTTAGCAGATAACACAGCCGCGAGTTTCTCGGCCCATTTTTGGTGTGGCTGCACGACCAATATCTGCTGATCTCGGTGACGCTGCACCAGGGAAACAAGACATCCTATTTTTTGTGAAGCGTTTGCAAGTAGACGCGCACGTTGCACGGCAGTTAACATCCACTTCTCGGCTCGCAGTTTATGCTTTGGATCTTGTTTGAGCTGCATCGCCTCTTCTCTGGAGGAGATGCCAAGCTTACTTAACTGTGCGTCGCAATTATGCAAATAATTGCCTTCTGTAGACGACAGGTCTACCTGTAAGTTGATGTATTGCGCCGGCTCTTCCGCCGATACTTTAGGAAGAGATGGTTGCTCCATCTCTTCATAGGGGGACTCGTCTTCCAAATCCTCCCAACCAGCCACCAATTTACCTAATTTTTTATCTTTTTTCTGATTACGATACTGCTCTTCCTCGTAATCACGATCGTCGGCGGTTAAGGCTTTAGTGGTATCTGCAGTAAGAACTCTATACCAAGGCACCATCTCTGTAGCGAGAACTATTACTGGATTTTTTTCGTGTATTTTGACCGCCTCTACGACCCCGCTCTCCGGTGCGAACACTCCTGCAACAGGACGATCAATGCAGAATTCAGGCAAGAAGGGCATAGGCCAAACACCATCTTTTTCACCGCCAAAAGCTTCAAATATTTCTTTCTCGTCATACGGCAGTGTCTCTGCCTGACAAACTATTTTGGTTCCCTTGGTCTCCACTTTATATGATTTGCCTTTTCTGATTACGTAAGGGCAACCATCTTTGGTTAGGAGATGGCACTTCCAAACCAAATCACCTGCGATGGTGCTGCTGCAAACCATTTTAACCGAACAATACTGACCATTGGTTAGCATGACTTTAGCGACTGGGGCGATATCTACTAACAGTTTTGCCTGATTCTCAAATATGTGGTCTACGCCAGCCGGGGGAATGTCAGTAAACTCTTCTGGAATAGCAGACCCATATCTTGGGATGGGCCATCCAAGAAACCGAGCTTGTTCAAACACTTGATTTAATCGAGAAAATTGCTGATCGCGGCCATAAGTGGTTTCGGCGAGATTGGCGGATCGAATAATAAAGTCTTTGACTATTTCCGGCGATGAATTGTATGAAAAACTGTAGCGGCTACACTTTAGTTGCATTCCATAACTGTATCTTAAAAATATTCATAGATCCAGCATTGGATAAAGTTGGACTAGTGCTAGAACAGTCTGCCCCATTTGCGGAGGAAAAACACCCAAACCACAAACTGTTCTCGGGACGCGCGCCCCTCTCTTGTTTAAACTTCCGGCGGTTAGGTGTTGGCGGGTTCTCAGCGGGGTCTTTCTCCTGGTGGTTTTGGGGGATTTTGGAAACCTGGAAATCCTAACTCTACGCATTTAGGGCATGGCAACAAAAGCCCTTTTTGTTTAGCTCGTCCTTTGACTTGTCCAACTCCCTTACAGGCACGGCATTTCTGCCAGGTTGTATTTCTAATGCAGTGTCCCGAAGCTGTTTCAGAGGCGGGTCGTCTGACCTTTTTTCGTGGGATCGGTAGCTCATCAGGCACCGTTTACTGTCCTTGCAAGAAGAATTGCTTGATTGCATCGAGAATCTGAGATTTCTCGTAGGAGGTAGTAGCCACTACTTTAGGCTCCGTGCTGAAATTCCGTTTGAGAACGTTCTGGAACGTCCCACCCTCGCGAACTTGACAGTAAGCGATCTGGTTAACCGCGGGCAGCAGATCCTTAATTAGTTGGACCGAATCGTCGGAGGCTGAAGTCCAGTCCTCTCCGTCAGAGTATTGGAATATGTAGATGTTCCAATCATCCGGGGGGAACTCAATTTTGATCATTTCTTTGGCTAGAGCGTAAGCGGATGAAATGCGAGTTCCGCCTCCTTCATGAGTATGATAGAACGTGTGCTGATCTACCTCTTTTGCTTCGTGATGGTGAACAATATAGCGTGAAGCAATATTCTTGTATTGGCTCCGTAACCAAAGATCAATCCAGAAACTGGTTAGTCGCGCCATCTCTTTTTCTGGTTCCCCCATGGATCCAGAAATGTCCATCATATAGATCACCAAACACTGATGATTGGGGACATAGAGTGGCTTTGAGGCCCTGTAACGTTTGTCTTCTTTGATTGGGAGAATGACCGGATTCTTGAGATCATATTCCTGGGACATTATCTGGCGTCGTAACGCTTGAAAGTAAGTTTTCTTGAAGATTTTAAGAGATTCGGGGCCGGAAGTGCGCGTTGTGCGATACTTGTGAGACTCTAGTTCAGTGGTGCTTTTTCCCTTGGGCTCAATGCGAGGTAGCTGCAACTCTTCAGAAAGGAGATTCGCCATCTCCTCCAGCGATACGTCCACTTCCAGTGGGTTGTCCGCGTCACCACCATTTCCAGGGCCTTCACTACCTTGACCTACACCGCCACCCTTCTCGCCCCAAATAAACTTGGGGATGGAGATTCGGGGAATTGGAACACGTATTTTGTGTTTTCCACTTTTCCCGTAAACCTCAAACCCTTCCTGGGACATGTACTTGCGAAGATCGTCTTTGATCTTGCTGCGGACTATTTTGCGGAACTTTTCTCTGTCGCGGTCGATTCCGAACATTTTACCGCCTTCGGGGTGATATCAGTATATCATAAATAATTAGAGTTCAAGGCAAAAGGCAGGCTGAGCCCTACTCGGCTAGCTTTTTCTGGATCAATTTATAAGTGGAGTGCCACTGACCTGCCTTCCAGGCAGCAAAGGCGATCCCACTAGTGGCCAGTGCCCAGACTAGATGCGTTTTGATAGTGTCGTATTTAGCAGCCGAGGAGGTCGCAGAGACAGTATCAGCAAGGGAGTTTCCAGCTAGATTAGGTTGTTGCTTCAATATGAATGGACGAAAATAATCTCTCATTACCCTATAGTATCAAAAAACTGATTGTAATTGTATCTGAAACAGCCTATCAAAAATTTCGATTTTGTTTCGAAGTTCGCCCAAAGAACCTGCCCAAGCCAGGAGCCCGTAGTTTCTGACTAGAATTGCAGGAACCTGTTTAACATGGACATCAAATAAGCTGTTTACTTGGTTGGGAGCATCCTCTGGTGTGCAGTCTATGATGGGAACTCCTATCTCTGATGCACCGGTTGATAGTTCGCCAATTAGACCGCAGTGACTCAACCTCAACATATTTGGATGAGACTCACCTTTTTCTTTCCATAACTGGATTGCTTTAGCCCCTGCCAGGCAAGAATTTGTATTACTCACGAAGGCGGCACACCGACTCTCCGTCTTACCCAAGAGCATAAAGAATGTCGGGGCCCACTTAGAAATAGAAAAATTACCCTTTAGCGGAGCTTGAACTTCCTGGCTACCATAAAGGTCCTTCATTACGAACAAGTCATTAGTTGTAAAGGTATTAACGTCTAAGTTGTGTGGTGTGATCAGTATTTTTTTACTATTTTCGTTGTGAATAATTAGCTGGGCTACAGCGCCAACAGATCCGGGCATCCACCCTGCTGCGTGAAATTTTCGAATGTAAGAGACAATATCATCGTTTTCCACTATTTCCTAGCCTTTATTGGTTTGGTCTTCACAAGTTCGACCATGATTCCAAAATCTTCCAGGCTAGGTGTCTTCCCGTTGTCCTGCCCCCAAAAGAACTTTAGATTCTTTATTATCTCTTTGGAGAGATCATCGCTCGGAGAACTAAGTTCATCGTCCTTAGCATACACGAAAGTGGTGGCTAAAAATTTGTCTTGTGTGACGCCTATTACAATTGGAACAACCTTTTCTTTGTAATTGTCTTTGTAGTAACGGCTGATTAAGGCTAATTCTTCGGCTGTGATTAGGTGAGCAGCTCCAAAGGTACGGGCTCCCTTCTTTGGCTCCATCGAGGAAAATCCGGCACTCCACTTCCTACTCTTCCCGCGAAAAACAACTTGATTGTTGGCTACAGTTGCGGGAAGAGAACAAAATGGGGCTCTTTGTAGAGCTTTATGAATGGCTTCGGGGCCGAATTCGGCGTAGCTGAAAAACCAGGGCAATGGGCTGACCTCTTTTAATCATGCTAACATTAGCTTGTGCGATTGTCTAGCTTAGGATTGTAGATCAACCAATTAGCTTAGCCCACTCTAATCCAGTCGGTCAATGATACGCGAAATCATATTATTTCTGACGATATCATCAGCCCCCAAAGTTACAATGCCAACAAAGTCCAAACCTTTGAGTTTCTGCATTAATGTCGGAAGGGCTCCATTTTCTCTATCTTTTTGAGTAGAGTCGCCTTCGATAATGATTCTGCTTCCAATACCAACACGGGTTAGAAACAACTTAAAATCGCTCATGCTGCAATTTTGTGCTTCATCAAGAATAACGAAACTATGATGAAATGTGCGTCCTCGCATTAAATGGAGAGGAACTATTTCAATGTCGAATTTTGAGAGCATGCTAGCAGTGTTATCGCGGCCATTTCCGTATTTTTCTACAAATCTTTGATCACCAGAAGATCTGGAATTCTTCTTGAAAAGAAGGGGTGCACTATCTCTAAGTAGTGGTGCGACAAATGGTGCCATCTTTTCATCCAAGGTTCCCGGCAAGAAGCCTAGCTCTGGCTCATCACTGGAAGTGAATGTAGGTCTGACAACTATAATTCTCTCTATTTCAGGATCATAAACACACTGTCTGAGTGCGGATCCAAACGAGATAATTGTTTTTCCCGTGCCGGCTAAGCCATCGCAAATAACGATAGGTTTATCCTGTATAGCGCGGATAAAAATTTCTTGCCCGACTGTTTTTGCTTCTAGTGGTAAAAGCATAGGAGCGCTGCTTTCAGACACATGCTCTCGTTGCTTTTCTCCGCTTGAAGTTTTTGTTTTTGCCCTTGGTTTAGCTCTTGGTTTAGCTCTTGTTTTTGATCCACGCGCCATTAAATTCTGCGCCAACCTTTCTCTACCATCAAAGAGGCAATTTTTCTAAGGTATTCTCGCTTCAGCACATCCTGACACTCATCAGGACAGACTTCCATCATATCACCCATAAACACGCTTTCCTCTTTTTGAGGATCAGCATCGGGTAGTGCAAGGTGCGGCTTATTTCCGCCCATCCCCATGCCACCGTATGGTAGGGCTAAGGCCCCCATGGATTCTGGGAGTTGGCCCTTAGCTATCAAGCCTTGGATGATTGCAGCCTGAATTGGGCCTGGGAGGGATTTGAGTGCGCCAAAGCCTTTTGGCAATGCCTCTCTGATCGACCCCATTCCCATCTGAGTTAGCGTTTGATCTAACTCGTCAGTCATGGCTTCCTGCATTGCTAGCTGGCCTTTGGTGCTGGCATCCATCATAATGTATGCAAGCATGGCTTTTAGCGAAAGCGGCTCAGTATTAGCTTTGGGCCTTACCAGAGTGCCTTGTAGCAGGAAAGTTAATTCCAGCTTATGGTTATTTTCTAGATTTGTGTTCTTAACCTTAAATTCGATTCTCCCAGCTATCGGTTTCGGTTGCTGGAAGGGTGGGAGGGCGCTATCTACGTCTGTAATTACATCGGACACGGAAACTATTGGCTTCTTAAGTGGAAGCCTTACCTTAGCTCCGGGAAACCCAACATCAATGTATTCGTATTTCCACGCAATGTGTTTTATCCAAAACACATTGAGCGGGCCCCCGAGATCCATAGCTCCAAACCCTTCGAGGATGCAGGGTTGGATTTGTACCTTAAATGATTGTTGCTTATCATCGAAGGTGGCGCGATTTAAGATATTAAGGTCTTCCATATCAGGAAGTATATGCTTAATTGTTAAGGTTGTCAAAAGTAGAATTCTACTTTAGAGCCCTAACCAGCCAGCGAGGAGTCCTGCGATTCCAGGTCCCGGTTGATTGCTTGCATTGGCGACAGCTACCATTTCCTTGATCGCCGGAACGGAAGCGGCCTGCTCGCCTGGCCTAGCCATAGCTCTGACCACAGCTTTCGAGGACAGCTGCTCTTGTCTAGCTGTGATAAGGGGCTGGGCCAAACCTGGACGCTGAACTGCGATTCTCCACTGGGTCCCGTCATTTGGGGTGGCCTTTGGGGTGTAACGCAGGTTTGTGAGGGGGGTTGCCCTCACTTGGTTAACCAATTTGGTTGGTTGCATGAAGGCTTCGGCAATCCCTGGTCTTTGCAGGTCTACCAATTTTCCCATTTTAACTAGATTAGCTCTTACGCTCATAATTTAATCCTCACAATTAGAATACCAAATCATTACAGGATATTGCAACATGTTTGTTTAATTAGTTTAGGAAAAGATTTTCAAAGGTCGCCCAAAAAAGAAAAAACGCTAGATTTGGGTTGACTCCCCCAAAGCAAGAGCGTAAAATCAAGGGCACAGGGGGATGAACTGCATCGACAGGGCGTGAAAGTCAGGGATGCGTGCCGCAGAGAAAGCGTTAAGATTCAAAAAAGTTTAAATGCCAACAACTTACTGTCAGGCGTTCCCGATGGTCTAACTGAGGAAGATGCTCGCATCCTTCTCGGGGCCGACCTCGCTGTTGTTGCTTAGGTAACAACAGGTGTCCGTGAAATCTTCTGCTCCTAAGAGGAAACGGATGCTGGACTAACAAGTGGAGCTAGTCACGTAGAATATCTTCTACTGCGTGACAAAACTAAGAAGGGTATACTAAACAAACCGCGCTGGTGCCTTCGGGTTATCGGGTTGTTTAGCGAAAAGAAAAAGCCAGCTACGCACGTAGATGCCTTCATGGAAGCGTTTCTGGACCAGGAGTCAAATCCTGCATCTCCATAAGAAGAACCCCGCACTTGTGCGAGGTTCTTCTATTTTTGCTAAGATAAGTCTATGCTAGCTGCGCAAGAAAATGTCCTACAACAAATTGTGACCAACAATCAGCGCTTGAATTCTTTGGAAAGTGCGATACTCTCTCAGAAGAGGTTGATGTGGGTTATTATTTCATTGGCCGCAGTCACACTTCTATTAAATAAGTGCTAAATGGAAGTCCTCAACTCTCATGTGCTAGTGCTGAACAAATCTTGGGTAAGCATGGGCACAACGACCGTAAAAAATGCAGTCATCCTCTTGATGAGGAACAGCGCAAAGGTATTAGCAGCTGAAACATATTTAACTTACACATGGGATGAATGGTTAGATTCGGCCCCTGAAATGAAGGAGGCGAAGTCTTACATTAAGACCCCCAGTATTAGTATTCCTACACCTGAAATAATTATTCTAAGCAACTATGACGACATCTTCAGAACTACTATCAAATTTTCTACAAAAGCGGTTTACAGAAGAGACAATTTTACATGTGCTTACTGCAATCATCGTAAAAAGGTAGAGGACTTGTCTATCGACCACATTATTCCGAGATCCCGGAAGGGCGGGACAAACTGGTTAAATTGTATAACCGCGTGCTTTACCTGCAACAATAAAAAAGGTGATTCTACGCCGTCAGAAGCGAGTTTAAAGCTGCATTTTAAACCTAAGGTTCCGAAATGGAGCCCAGTGATTCAAGTTAGAAGCGAATCGCGCCCGAACTCTTGGAAGAAATTAGTCAAAGAAGATCAGTGGGACGATACAGACCCGGAGTGAGCCCGGGATCAACTCCACATAGAATAACCAGCCAGATATCCTGGTCGGCGTCCTGTGCGATGGTTACCTAGCCCACGACGCCAGCCAGCGAATGATCGTGCTTCACATTTAGCGCCTTCTTTTTGGTTAGCTTGGCACCCAGGCATTCCATACATTACATAATGCCACGCACCAGATGGCATTACTCCAGCCGAAACCGCCTTAGCGATATCGGGATTATTCTGAATATATTTGGCTTCGTTAAAATCTACAGGGAGCATTTCTTTGAGGCGTCGCCAATCATTCCATGGAATGTTTACGTCAACCACGTCTGTAGTTCGTGTAAACGTGGTTTGTGTGGGAGTAGCTAGCAATTCCCTTTGAGTTTGGCCGGGAGTTCCTTGAACAATACTACCGCCTGTCGTGGGTATCCCGAGCACAGGTGCTTGGACGGCTGTAATGGGGGCCGTTACTGCAGGTAACTGTGCAGGGCCCTGTCCCGTCATATAATCCCAAAAACGTCGAACACCACTACGAGGGCGTCGGTATAATCGAGGCGCTCTAGTTCCGACGTGGGTGCCAGTTTTAGTTTCTCCGGGCGAACTGGGGCCGAAAAACCAATCCATCTGGTTGAATGTGCGTGTCGTCATTCCACAAGTTTAACATAAAAAGAAATTGGACTGATATTTTTTACGGAAGGTTTTATTACTTTTTGTCTATTTTAATGATGCAAGCTGTGATCTTGTTATCTTGACGCTTGATGTCTTGCATCTCACCATCCACTAGTTTTTGTTTTATAACTTCGATTGTATGTTCCTGCGCGAGTTTGGCATGTTGTTGTTGCCGCCCTTTCATAACCACCTGAATATTAACTTTGTAGCCTTTGTCGATAAATTTCTGTATCTCTGCAATTTTCCTAAAAAGATCGGCTTCGCCTATATTTGGAGAAAGCTGAACATTTTTAATGACTTGCTGGTTCTGCTTATTGCTTTTTTCTTTTTTACTGGCTTCAAAACGCATCTTCCCAAAATCGCCAAGTTTGCAAACCGGTGGCTTCGCGTCAGGGGCAATTTCAATCAAATCCAGATTTGCGGCCTTTGCTCTCTGCATCCCATCTTCAAGGGGGACAACTCCGAGCTGAGTGCCATCGGCATCGATTAAACGTATTTGCCTTGCCCTAATTCTATCATTTATTCGATACTGAAGTCCCTTGTTGTTGGGTTTAAAAAATTTACTATTCATAACGTTGGTCAAACGTCTCTCCTTCTGGCGCTGTCCCTGAAGACAGTTGGTTTAATTGACTAAATACAGCGAGGTGTTCTTGCATCTGCTGCATCATTTTTAATTGCCCTGCGAGGGCTTTGATTTGATCTTTTTTGGTCCACAACAGATAACCTGCATAAACAGGAAAAGTGACAAACCAACAAAGCGATAGCATTAGTGCTTTGATGCGCGGGAAACTGACCCCGGTGAAACTAAAATAAGCAAGGGCCGCCATCACACAAGAGATTAGCCCTAGGCCATACATCAGCAACCAGGACAACCCCACTATCCAGCTAAATAAAGATGTAAACATTAATGAGTTTTAGTCACTTTTTCTGGTGTTTTAAACACTGAGTCATATAAATTATTTTCTTGAACATCCAAGGAATATACCCCGGTAAGAAGTCTTTCCAAATCGTCTAAGATTGCTGCTTTAATGATATCGCCTTCTTTAGATTTTTTGGGAAGCATGTCGAAAGCGATTTTAAGTTCTCTTTGAGAGTTGACAATTACGGCCAATACTTCTTGCTCTGAAAGCTTAATTATTTTCATTAAGGAGATAATATCCAATCTTTTTGAAGAAAGCAATAGCCAATCAGGCCCGACCTTTTCTTGCAGCGACCTTGGATGCCTTAATCCCAGCCGCTTTATCGAATACTGCCTTGTGTTCTGCAGAAATCGGCTCAATGATTTTTGCCATCCCGCTTGAAGTTGTCGGATCCCAAAAAAATGTGAACTTTTTGTTACCCCACAACTTATCACCTAAAGTATCATATTTAGCGTAGAAGATACCACTACCAGGAGTGGTCTTATCCCCTATAGACCAGACAATGTGTCTATTATACGTTGCCGCAGATTTTTTGTGTTCTTCTGGAGGGAAGATTTCCTCTAGCTTCCACTTCTCGAAAAGCTTTTCAGTTCGCATCTCACAATCATATTCCGATATTCTTACTAACTGACTCGCCTTTTCTCGATCTGTAGGGGAGACATGCTCACCATCGAGGATTCGGGAATAAATGAGATTACCCTCATCGTCCTTTCGGCCCAAGAAGCCGTCTTGCCATTGCCAGTAGTGGCAAAATTCGTGAATGATCAATTCAATGGCTTTCGGCCAAGGTCTATTTTTTAGGGCGACCTTAATGTGTGGTTCGGGATCAGCAGAAAAATAGCCATTTGAACCATTGATTTTTTCCAAAGATTTAAAGACCGTCACAGGACAACCCTGATCCTTGGAGTACTGGACGATTTCGTAAAACATTTTTTCCATATCTGCATTTGATAATTTGTTTTTTGACATAGCTTATTACCAAGATACATTATACCATGTGGACCTGAAAAACGCATTAGCTCAATACCTGCAAACATTGGAAAATGAAACTACACGCATTAATTACGGAATAATCCTTAGAGAATTTTCTCAGCATTTCGAACGGTTAATCGATATCGACACACAAGCGATCTTGAAATTTAAAGCTACCCTGGGGGGGAAGTCAGACCAAACAATAGCATCGAGAATGTCTGCTATCCGAAGTTTTCTGATGTTTTGTTGGAGCCATAATTGGATCCCAATGGACCCAACGATTGTCATCAAAACAGATAATGTGCAGCGTTACCAGAACACCAAAAACATCACGGTTGAGGATTTTAAAAAAATATTAGCCAGCACCAATATCAAAAGCTTGGCTGGCCTGCGGGACTATCTTCTTCTTCGTCTGCTGTTTATTTTTGGAGATGTCGAGAAAATATTACCCCTGCAAATCAAATCAGCCCTTCCAGATACCGTGGACGCGGATCGTAAAACTTTCGTTACTAAGCTAGCTGAACACATTAAAGTTGAGGATCTTAAAGGTGGCTACCTATTCTTTGGTTTAGAAAAAATGGATTGTAGCCAAAAAATGTCCCTCTCTGGTGTAAGAAAAATACTGAAAAAATACTGCACCCTAGCAGGTTTCGATGAGAACTATCTAGATTTCACGGCTATCAAGCGCTTACGTGCTCGACAAATTTACGAACAGACTAGTTCTGTGCTTGCTGTGCAGCAATTTTGCGGTCATAGCAGCGCTAGTCAAACAAAAACTTTCTTAAAGACAATATTTCCAGGTCAAAAACATTTTTAAAGGTAGCGTAGGGCCGCCTCTAGCGTAGCATCGTGTATTAATAGCCCATTCTCAAGAGGGGTTTGATACCCGCCCGCGAGATTCCAAGCCACAGGTATTTTCCTCTGGCTAAAATACTTGAACACGATGTCGTCTCTTTCCACTAGCTGGTTGTAGGACAGCGCGCCTCCGCAGGGGTCAAACATATGCGGATCGGCACCTGCTTGGTATAGTATCAGCCCACAGTCCGAAAAATTATCTAGAATATGCGGCAAGCTTTGGATCCAGGCATCCCCATCGGGACCTCCTTTCCAATTGTAATGGTTATCTTCGGTTCCAAATGTATAGTGCTTAATGTAGTCAATCGATTTTTTATAAATGATGTCATCAGTACCATTACCGTAGTGGTGATCACAGTCCACTATGCCTAATTTAAGTTCAGGGAATTGTTGATGCAGTTTGATAGCTGTAACCATCAAGCCGTTAAAGGTGCAGTAACCCATCGCTTGCGAATATTCAGCGTGATGAAAGCCACTGGTTGGGCTGCAAGTAATTTCGTTATTCTGCAGTGCGGCTAAGGCAGCTGCGTAGAAGCTTCCCGTAGTCCAGGGCAGCGCCGCCGCGACTTCTAGATGCTTAGTCCCAAACCCGTTCTGTCTTTGCCCGGACAGAACATCGTCAACAAAAGACTTGTCATGAGCTAAATAAAAATCTTCTTTTGTCACAGGAGAGAAATCAACGATCTGTATATTTTGCCCAGAATTACTCCAACGTTTAACTAGCTCTCCGGGCTTAGCTGCGCTAGGAGATACCAATTGGATATCTTTGTTAACAGATTGCTTATCGTTGTAAAAGATTTTTAAGCGCTTTTCCATACGATAAGCGTATGAAACGGGCCGAACTTGTCAAGCCTTAGTTTTTTTGAAATAGTGATCCAATATTCTAAACATGAAATAACCGATAACGCTGGCCAAAACCGTATTGACTACCAATTCTCTCGACAGCGACCACTGGGGTTGCCGAAGAGCGCGCGCTTCGTGCTCTTCCAATAAAAAAATTAACCGATCGATTTTAGGGGCTAGCGCAGTCATTATTTTCGTTTCTTACTCAATATTCTATTGTATAAATCTTCTGGCATACAATAAAGTGGCATCTCGTAAACTTGGGGTGGGATGGCCAGGGGATGTTTAGGTTCCCCATACTTAAGGTCGTTGATTTTAACTAAATTAGCACTAATCTTGGGGGAGCACATGAAATAAACTGCAAATTTCTGCTCCTTGGGGGCTTGGCAGACAAACCTGATAGCAACTTCTTTTGCCTTTTGTTGTCGCTGAAACCACCCGGATAAATCGGCGTACAGACTTTTAGGAAAGAGTAATTGCCACTCTCCACCTAGAAGCTGCACTAATATCTCATCTTTATGGTGCGAATCCAAATATTCCATGCCTCATCCTATCTTAACATAACTGTGCTCTTAAGCCATCTGTTAACCTCAAGCTTCTGTGCACTTGTGGCGTGATCAATAAAGAGCTTGGCTTCACAATGATCGGTCTCATGCTGCACCGCGCGTGCAAAAAAGCCATCACTCTCAACTTTGTGAGTTTTCCAGTCCAGATCGGTATACTCCCATACTATGGAAACAGGGCGTTTTACGTCGAAAAACAATTCCGGAAAAGATAAGCAACCTTCGTTTTCTTTAGCGATGCCTTTTGAGCTAACCAGTATCTTTGGATTTATGAATGTCTGTAACGGGGCGTCCAAACCCTTGCTATCTATGCAAAGCGTAAACAGTTTAACATTCCAGCCGATCTGGGAAGCGGCCAGACCGACACCATCGATTTTCAACAAATCGTGCATAGCTTGGAAGTTACTTTTAAATTCTGCCGTTTCCAAATCATTGGGTGTCAATAACCTGTTGGGGGTTCTTAACGCCTTGGCGTGCTTCCTGTAATCTAAAATTTCCATAAACTATGGTTACCATGCGCTATTTGTAAGTCAAGCTAGCTTGATATTACTTTTTATTACGACTACGCCCACTCTTATCCAATGCTTTGTAGGCTTCCAGTAACTCGCGTTGCTCTTTGGTGACGCGCTTTGGAGTTTGCAACAGTAATTTAATAACCATATTACCGTATTGCAAGTTTCCCGCGTCATCTAAATATCTAAGACCATAGCCACGTAATGTGATTGTATCTCCGTGATCCGCTCCAGTATCTAGCTTAAAGAACGCAGGTCCTTTTAGTGTATCTATCTCTAGATTATCACCTAGCATCGCTTGATAAAACTTAATTGGAAGTTCAATTGCAAGGGTAGGCCACTGTATCTCATAGTGCGGGTGTGGTTTCAAATCTACCTCTATGAAAAGATTGCCACCATACTCCCCTTCTCCCGGGATGATCAACTTATCTTTTTTGGATCCTAAGTTCAAATCTTTGGGGATAGGAAACACCAATTCTCTTTCGAACTTACACTCGCCTTTCCCACCGCACTCGCCGCACTTGTTTAGTATAATTTTTCCAATTCCACGACACACTTTGCACTCTTCTTTGGAAAAGAGAGAAGCTAAATTATTGACAACATGACCTAACCCATAGCAATCAAGGCATACCTTAACGTCATCTTTAGAAACCGCACCGCGGCCTCGGCACGCGTCACATGCCTCCATACGCTTGAAGGTAATTTTTTTGTCAGCCCCTTCATATAGCTCCTCTATGGTAATTTTGATAGAAGTCTCTATATTTTTAGGTTCCTTTTTTCTTCCTAAGATCCTATCCAGAGTGTCGAAAATTCCCTCATCTACGATATCACTAACCACTTTTTTGGCAGTGGTGGAGGCTACGTCAGCTACCTTGCTGAACCTGCTAGTGAAGGAGGCGGGAGAATTATTGCGTCTCCGGTCATAATCTTTTCTTTTTTCGGAATTACCCAAAACAGAGTATGCGTCCACTAACTGTTTAAAAGCTACTTCGGAACCAGTGAGCGTGTCTGGGTGCAGTTCCTTAGCTTTCTTTTTATAAGCTTTTTTGATTTCTTCATCAGAAGCTGTGGCGGCGACCCCCAGCAGTGCATAATAGTCAGTGTCCATTAAGGTAATTATATCTTAGCTTGAAATTCCACGAATTGGTGGACACCCTGCTATTTGGTATAATTAATTCATGCCACTCTACCCTGCAATCACTATTACTGACTGGGCTGCCCTAACCACACTTAATGGGTCTTGGGTCGCAAATACAGCATATTCGGGGACTTTTAGACGAGTAAATGACACGATGGAAGGGCAGTTGGCGGTAGTTTTGTCTGGTTCGCCTACCGCAACGACCTTGTCTATTACCATTCCGAATGGAGCGGCCGTCGATGAAACAAAACTACCTACAATAACAGCTGGTCTTTATATTGTAGGTTCTTTCCTTGTTTGGGACGACAGCCTTAGCGCATTGCGTGGGGGTGGGCAAGTATTTTACAATCGGACAAGTAATAACTTAGATCTGTATATAGTGACAACTGCACCTAACACCTCTACACAAGTGTCCAGCACAGTGCCTATAACTTTTGCGAACGACGATTACTTAAGTGTATACTTTTCTGTACCGATTTCTGGTTGGTAGCTCTTAATTTTTGATGTTAACATGATCCCATGTCATTTTTCGAAACGCCTCTGTGGCAAAATAAATACGAAATTTCTTGGTGCCATCATGTTCAATTATGGAAAAGTATATGTAACATCATATCTAAAACCTGAAGAAGCAGTTATATATGAGAAATCAGTCCGAATAAAAGGCTTTATCCTGCAAAGTTTAGCGAAAGGCTCCGACCAAATTGATTGGAAGCAACTGCAAGAGGCGGGGGCCTTATCCAGACGCGATGAAGAACTCTTTGCCGAAGAACTTAAACAGTCAATTCCGTAATGCGCGCGTCCCCAACAGCGGCGGTCCATATTCCGTGAACTATGCCTGTATAGGCCGGGTCGGGAAGTTCGTAGTAATTATTCGGAGGTATCAACACTGTGAAACTGGTCGCGGAGGCCGCTGTGCCCAATTTTAAGTAGAGACCAGCAGTGGCGCTGTCATTAAAAACAGTTGCCCCACGTCTGTTAGTATTAGCAGCTAAAAGGCTTGTACTGACTACGGCTGCGGGAACCGAAGTGACCGCGCTGGTCCCTGGCTTTCTTTCTAATGTAAGTAATTCTCCGTTAATGCTTGTGTGCATGACAGCTGCATTACCGCTTGTATAGGTGGGCAGAACAGCAACATAGACACCCTCGACTACTACCCCCACGGGGGTTGCAGGAGCCGCAGTGTTATCCGCTACGACAGAGAGTACACTTGTTCCATCAGAGCTGGCGAATACTGTGAACAGCACTCCTACTGTTGATGCCGTTAATGAGACCGGAGATCCAACACCCACAGGTGCTGGGAATGTTCCTGCGCCGGCAGCGGTGGCCGCAAAACTTGCCGAAACTGGCTTATATACTTTGAGATCAACCATTGATAAAATTATACCAACTTACTGGCTATAATTCCACTTTTCAATCCAAGCTTTTAATTCCGCGGCGAAGGGCCTTTGCTCAGCTTCAGTATTTTCTTGGTAAAGAGAATGTTGTGCAGAATCTTCTAGCATTTGTAAACTAGTTTGTATAAAAAGAGGGGATTCCCAATCAAATGGGGCTGGAATTTCAAATTTAAGTTTTTGTTTTCTTCGTTTCATAAGTTCCATCGCATTCTGGGCACACAACAAAATAATCACTAGTTCCCCCAACTTTAACAGTTGGGTTGTTTTTATCGTAAGCGCGGGTTCTGGTAGCGCTATCCACTTTGCTGCAAATGTTACAAACTGCCTTAAGAGAAACTATTTCATCAGCCAACGCTAATAAATAATGCATTGACCCAAATATACTATATCCAGCTGTTAATTTCAAGCCGTTAGCTATCACAATTTTTTTCTGGGTCAGCAGCTCTTTAACAAGCCCAATAATGCTGGGACTAAAAAATTGGGATTCATCAAAAACAATTACGTCATACGCAGCTAAAACATTTAGCGATTTTTCAGGAGATCCTGCGCATATAGTGATAGCGTCTGCTATCACTCGATGGTCATGCGTAACTGTTTTTCCCACACACCGGTTATCCGTGTCGGGTTTAACCCAAACCCCTTTCCTGCCAAATACGCAGTATTTGTTATAAATGGATCGAGTAGTTTGAGACTTCTCTGCATACATCGGGCCTGTCAACACGATTAACAATCCATTGGGGTTGCTCAAGCGCCGATTACTTTCATTAAGTCGGAGCCTACCTGAATATTTTGGCTCCTGGCCCACCCGAGAGGGGCCTCGACAATAGCTACAGTGCCCCTGGGGGTAGGCCCAACAGATTTCATATTAACTCCTGCTGACCATATATCTAACACTCTATTTTTTGAGTTCAATGGGATGATATCTAATGGAAATGCACAATTGACCGTATGGAAATAGCTATCAGCGTTAATACCTGGAAACAACATAAGAAAGTTAGGTGGGAGCCGATCTGTAAACTGCAATCCTTGCTTTTTTTGCCTAGGCGTTTCTGCAACAATCAGTGTATATTTGCCAACAACCTTTTGTGGCCATAAGTTGATATCTAACATGCATACATTTTAGCACTTTTCCGAGGTACTGAGCCCTCCGAAGTTAGTAGCGAAGTTAATCGTTAGTCAAGAAACCAAGTGGCGGAAGAGTGCGACCTTTATCATCAACTACGGTTGGGGGTTTCTTAATAAATCCAAGAGGGGCCCTTACACGCCCCTTCTCGTCTACTGTTTCTTGGCTCTGCAAAAATCCTAAGGGTTTGTAGGCTCTACCATCTGGACCTTTGTGGGTTGCGGCTTCCCCTACCCGATTATGCTGGGTTAGATTGGGTTCATTTTGTTGAGCATACTTGACTAACCCTGCCATGTTGCATTTGAAAAGTGATTCAGAGATTTTGTCATAATCCTCCTCGATGGTTCGTTTAACCATCGCGTTGTGTGCGCGCTGTAGGTCGGTCAAATACTTTTCAGTCAACACTAAGGCTACATCGATCTGGGCTTGCTTTTTATTAGCTGACATTTTAGCTATTTGGTTAGCTACTTTGACTATCTCCACGAATTCGTTTTGAAACTTTAATTCGCTGAGCCACTGTTCGTAAGTTTGGGGTTTTGCGTTCATTTTTTTATTATACCTGAAATCTAAGTTTGTTGAAACATTTGAATCCATCGATTAGCTACAGTATACCAACCGCAATTAGCTATAACGTGGCTGCGGCCAGCTTTTCTGTAGCTATCTTGCATCTTTGGATTTCGGAGTAGCTGAGCAGTTAGTTCCAAGCATTCTTCCGGCCTTTCTACCTTAATTCCGCAGCCATCCGGCACAGTGCTGTCGAGCGCGGCTAATTTAGTGCAAATAGGGATTGCTCCAGCTATCATTGCTTCATTTGCAGTGATGCAATATGTTTCTGTGAACTCTGTTGGGTATACCCACAATGATGCTTTCATTTGCTCCTCAGCCAAGACTTTTTGAGAAACTCGGTCATGATAGTGGATACCATCCATTTTTAACAAGTCTTCAATTTGACGGAGATGGTCGAGTTCTGTCGGGTTTTTACGTTGTTCTATAGCTGACTTCCAGTTAAAGAACCCGTAGTAAATGTGAAGATTGAGCTTGGTAAATTCTTTCTTCAATATGCGGAATTGCTTGAGCAGAGTCAGCAAACCTCGGTCTGGACTAGAGCTGTAGAATAATCGATAAGGGTCTTTTTCAACATTGTCATAGTCCGTGTATCGACTCAAATCGAGACCGTTTCCCTGCAAATAAATTTGCGACGCAGGAACTTGATGATGTTGGGAGAAAAATTGAGCATGCCAAGGAGAAAGACAAACAAATTTTGTTGTTTTTTCAGAATGCGCCGGGTGTCGATACATTGCTTCTGGAATGAATATATCGTGAGACCAAACGAAATTTTTGCCATTCTTAATAGGATGTCCCAGAGGTCCTACCTTTCGGCTACTAATCAGGTAGTCGATGTAGTTTGATTCCTTGAACTGTTCCCAACCAAGGTGGTCAATATACTCAACGCCATCAATGACGCCTTCTGAGCCAGAGCAGTCACCTACCAATACAGCTCGATAGCCCTTAATGGAAAGTTCTCTAGCCAGTAGTGCAGCGCAGGTTTCAGAGCCACCAATACCTGTTGTGTTAATATTTTTTATAGTCCAACGCTCCCAGGCAGGGCCTGTGTAAATGCAAACAGTTGGTCTTTCCTTTGCCTTCATCAGGGTAGTGTTGTATTTATCTTCTTCCTGGTGCTTCTGGCGATTCTCACCTTCACTTACTTTGCGGGTTTTTCCGCCGTAGTGGAAGACCCAGCTGGCAAAGTTGTGCCCGCAAGTGAAATTATGTTTGACGGCCCTTCGACAGTAATCATAATCTTCACCTCCATTAACGAAGGATTCATCCAGGCAGCCTACTGACTTTATCACTGAGTGACGAACGTAGGTGGCGTAAAAAGCAACCCAGGAATGATGCGGTTGATTTCTAGCTATTAAGCCATTGCTTCCTTCCTTTTGAAGCAACTTTTCAAAAGGTACATCCCCAATAACCATGTCTGGTCGTAGAACGACACCGTCAACGTCAATGTATTTTTGGTGTATCCAACCTAAATCACAGTTACTTAGTGGATTAGTGATGTCATACGGGCTATCGATTAAAGGTTGTAACCAATTTTTGCCTACCACAGTGTCGTTATTTAGAATGACCACGTCGTTCTCGGTGCGCTCAGCAACATGCCGCAGCCCGCGATTCACGGCTTGGCTGAAGCTTAGCCTTTCGACAGAGTCAATTAACGTAATTCCAGTTTCTGCCTGTAAGTAACTACGGGTTTCCGGATCATCTCCGCTGTTTACAACAATCAACTCATAGTCGGCGGTATTGTATTTGACGGCTTCAATAGCAAGCTTAAGGTATTTGCAATTTTTATAGCTAGGTATGACGATACTTACTTTTTTATGGCTGCTTTCGACGGCTTGCACTTCTCCTAAAATTATTGGAATTTGCTTACTATGATCTCTGTTGGGAACTAGCTTTACATTAAGACCTGCCGCTTTCCACTTAGCAAAATAGCTACCGTTGGGTGTAGCTATTGTGTCAAAGTAGCGAAGCTGTTCCTCTGGTGTGTCCTCTTGCGTGTATAGCACTTTTGGATGTACATCAGGAAGAGTTTCTAATTTATACCGGTTATTGGCCTCAATAAAGAAATAACAATCATAATCACTGCTTAATGTGGGCGTTTGTTCGTATCGGTAGATACTTAGCTGGTGACCATTAGATCGGAAAGCATCTTCCCAGTAGTCGCCATAACTCAAGTATCTCGGATTTAGTGTGCTATTAATAAAAGCAACACGTTTACCCCTGCCGAGTAAACCTGGCATGTGAGCTTCCACCCCTAGTGAGGGTGTAGACCATCCGTCATACTTATACATCCGGTCTATAACGAAACCGGCTTCTGCTAATAACCTGCGCATCCGAGATTCCGTAAATCCAGTGTAATGGATCTGCCCATAGTTCACCTTGTTCTTAAAGGCTGCCGAGGGGGTGTCCCTAAAATCCTGAATGCCATACAAAGTATGCATATACCAAGACTCTTGGAGCTGCGGGTTCTCTAGAAATTTGCGACAGCAGTCCTCCAAATCGGGAACTTTAAGGTCTAACTTGCCCCCGGGCTTTAATACACGAGCGAACTCACGGATGGCTTCTTCCGCCAAGGGGCGCGGAAGGTGCTCTAGTGCATGTTCACTTGAAATTTCATCGACGGATTTATCCACATAGGGGATTTCCTCCATACTAAATGTCTCGTCAACACCGGGCTGTGGAAATAGATCACAATTGATAAAGCCAGGAATGGTTTTGCCGCCGCTGCCTAAGTTTAGCTTAGTTATGCTGGTTGGTCTTTTGTAAGTTTCTTTTTTCTTCTGCACCGCTAAACCAATATCGTTGAGAACACCGTTTTGCCGTGTAACCTCAAACAACTTTTCCAGATGATCTTGCGCCTTTTGAAACTTTCCGAGTTTAAAGTAAGCTTTGGCTAATCTGTCGTGAGGTAACCAAGAATAATTTTCCTTAGTCACCACCATTACCGGGTGTTTGGGTTCATCTATGTTTAGGGCGGACTCATACCAGTAAATTGCTTTGGAGTAATCCTCGCTATTGAATGCGATTTCGCCTAACCCTAGCGCTGGTTCACGATACTCAACTTGATACTCCAAAGCTCGTTTATACCAATATTGGGATTTGCTTAACTGCTTCTCAGCATGGTAGATTCTTCCTATTTTGTAGGCAGATTGGAAGCATGTGTCTATGTTATCTTGTTTATTGAAAGCCAATCGGTAGCTAAACCGAGCCTCTTTGGCATAGCCTCGATCCATGTATTCATTACCCAGGTAGAAGAAGCTTCGAGAAGAGGGATCCTCTTGTACAGCTAACTTCATCAATTCAACATTACGATCACCGTCTGCTGCGCGATCATCCGCGTTTCTAAGGTGGTAGACACCCACATCGGGAATAGCTTTAGATCGGCCCCACAGGATTGGTACAATTTCGTGGCAGCGTCCCTGCCACACGGCTTTCTCCCTTCTAATGATACGTTCACGTAATTGGGTAGCCTGTATAGCGCCCTCTGGGGTGGGCGGCTCAACCCAATAGAAGTAATTCAATAGTATATAGTCAAGTTCAGGATTATCTTTATTTTCTAAGAAAAATTTACGTATAGTTTTAACGTCTTCGGCCTTCAGGTAATCATCTGCGTCTAACCAGCACACCCAAGGTTGTGTGCATTTGGAGAATGCAAAATTGCGAGCTTTTGCGAAATGCTTGACCCATTCGAAGTGGTAGACCTTATCAGTATATTGCTTGGCAATCTCTACTGTCTTGTCTATGGATCCAGTATCCACAATTACCAGTTCGTCATAAAGACCTTGAGCAGAATCCAGAATTCTTTTGAGATTTTTTTCTTCGTTTTTGACAATTAGGGCTAAACTAAGCATAAGCTGCTTTATAACACACCACGATGCCATTACTAGCCTTGAACAAAACATTGTCAGCTAGGATCTGTTTACGCAGAAAAGAGTTAAAATAGAAGCATGATTCGAAACTCCACAGAAGAAGAGGTTTCTCAAATTCAAGCTATTGGAAAGAGTCAGGGTTTGTTTAATTACGGGCATTTGATTTACAAGCAGTTTGCTAAACAAAACTTATCTTTTGTGATCGAGTTAGCAAATAGAATTGTCGGTTATGTGATTGCACTTCCCCTAATCGCGGGAAGGGGTTTCTGTCTGCAGGTGGGTGTAAGTTCTGAGTGCCAGAATCAAGGACTAGGGACGAAACTAATCTCTTTTATAGAAGACCACATGAAAGTGACCTACAATATTAAATATTTATTTGCCCACACCCTCAGAGAGAAATCGCTACATTATTTTAAAACTAAACTAGCTTATCGCTATTTCATCGAATTGCCGGGATTAGCCATCCTCTGTAAAGAGCTTTAGTCGGCGTAGTCCTCGGCATCGTCCTCGGCATCGTCGGCCTCGGCTTCATCCTCGGAATCGACTTGCTTCAACGCAGGAACTGGATTTTTCATCCGAAAGGCTTTGATTTCGTTTTCTAACCGGCGCAATCTCTTCTTCAATGGGTTCTTAGCTTTTCGTTTGCTCATAAACTGGAACAGCACCACTACCAATACGATCGCAAATGCGAGGACAAGCATCCAACGAAGAATATCTGCATTAATGCTCAACTGCATCCCGCTGCCGGCCAAATTAGGTGGTTCTTTATTAGCTCCGCTCATCGCCTGAACTACTCCTTGCAACTGTCCTAACATATTGCTGATATAGACATTACTGGCGCTAGACCCTTGTGTATCTCCGTGAAAACCCTGGTTTCCTGAAAACTGTAAGGGTTTTGGCTCCACAGGCGGGTTACGATACTTGTGCAGCAGGTCTCCGATGCCAGGATCAGAGAACGGAACAACTGAATCAAGATGGTGTCTAGTAGTAAAATCCGATTCCATACTCTGATTATAACTTGTTAGGGGTGTTAAATCTACTATAGGTCAGGAAGAAAATCAGGAATGGGCGATTTTTTAAGATCGTCGCGAGTGATTGGCGGGAATTCGAGCAACTCAATTAATTCGTTTTTAGATGCGGCGGTAACTGGGCGACCACCTATACCCTTGCACCCTACAAAGAAATCTATTGGGATATTGTGTGTGCACTCTGGGCAATCTATCTCGCCTGTAATGTGCGAAATCCATAACTGATTGCTATAACGTTTAAGCTCTTCCGCAGCAGAATCTCTTTGAACCAAGACTTCGCCCACCAGACCTATCAATTTTTGCAACAAGACCACCAGCTCTTCTTTAGATTGGTTAGCATACTGAATAGTTCTCAGTATTTCGGTGATCTTATCTAGCGTCTGGAGTAAAGTCATAGCATGATTTTAATATATTGCGTAGCCCACAATCAATTATCGGAAATAAAATCAAGCGGCGTCAAAGGTAACGATGGTGTTTCCAGATTGGATTAGTGTGTGTATTACGGCATACACAACTGTCTTGGATTCTGGGCCAATAAAAACTAAAGAGTTGGGGATGTGAACATTAACTAATCTGTTGTCGAATTGCGCGTGTAATTGCGCCATTCTCCCCACCTGGGAGGTGTTGTGAACGGTAAGATTAACCCGGGTAGAGACACCCGCCACTATATTAATCCTACCGCTACATTCTACACGAAGGCAGTCTGACGAAAGTACGTCAGGACGTGTAGAGACTAGATCATCGCTAATGATTACCGATAACTGTTTATTAGCCATCTTAGTTCTTAATCATCAGTTGGACCACGAAATGTTCAAATTGGTATCTGAAACGTCCTACCTGGTCTGGAGGAACACGACAGTGGGCTTCGATAGTAAGCTCTTCGTTTATATTGGAGATGTCATTCATCCAGCGAACGAAAGCGTCCCATTCTTGGGGCGGGTAATTCTTGGTTGCCTCTAGGAAGCTACGTTTGCGTGCTTGATTATCAAAAGTGAAGCGATACGACCAGCATTGAAGGTTATCATGATCGTCTGCCTCATACTCCCTAGTTTTGGTCATTTTGACTTGTTTACGGTCTAACAAGGTCTCTACAGGAACTTTTCCAACTACCTTCTCCTGAAAAACTTTTGATACTTTTTGTGCTATATCTCTAAACATGGGTGCCTCTGTCACCAGATTACACAATTATTGAAAAGATCAAAGCTTTGGACAATTGTTGACGAACCAGATGGTCGGGAATATAGTTATGAAATGAGTTTACCAGTGTTAGCGCTAGACCTTGCCACCAAGACCGGCTGGGCAATGTTAGACCGTAATGGGAATTTTGAATCGGGTGTGCAAGAATTTGATCTTAAAAGAGGGGAATCAAAGGGAATGCGATTCCTTCGTTTTCGAAAATGGCTTAAAGAAGTGCTAGCATTGGGCGAACTCGGTGTGCAATATTCAGCAGAACTTCCTGGTTTGATTGTATACGAGCAGCCACATTTCAGGGGAGGGCACGCTTGCGAACTTCTTGTTGGATTATCAACAAATGTTTTAGCCGAGGCAGCTCTTTATGGTCTTGAGCATTTGGCGGTGCATACTGGGAGTCTGAAAAAATTTGCAACTGGAAAGGGGAATGCGGGAAAAGATGAGATGATCCTGAAGGCAAAAGAATTCTTCCCTAAAATTGAGATTATCGATGATAACCACGCAGATGCGTTGGTTTTAATAAAGTATGGTTTGAACGAAATTGGTGCCTAATCTAGACTTTTTAAAATTATTCGTCTGAGTCGTCTTGCATTACGGTGGTTTTAGCTGTTGCAGAAAATCCTATTAAATGATACAAAAGTCCTTGAAATTTTCTTGACTTTTTAAGAAAAGAGACTTGACTTTTTAAGAAAA
>Ga0163151_10001404_pt1 | contig 40426 bp, 65 predicted proteins | sample OliLakLV19MP5IB2_FD_145596 | JGI IMG/M metagenome (GOLD analysis project Ga0163151, IMG submission 145596) | Freshwater microbial mat bacterial communities from Lake Vanda, McMurdo Dry Valleys, Antarctica - Oligotrophic Lake LV.19.MP5.IB-2 | ecosystem: Environmental > Aquatic > Freshwater >... | reverse complement strand
TGTTGTCCCCTTGTCTTATGAATTTTGGCATGTTATTTTACTTTCCTTGTTATTTGAGAGAGCCTATGTTGTCGCAGAGTTCTGGTCATTGACTACTCTGTCGTGACGGTATAGGCGGATTTCAATTTGTTAATGTTTAGGCTTCGGTAGTTGTAACACCACTTATTGCAGTAACTAGCCATGCAGTCGAGTTGCCACCCTGTAGGGTAACGAAGCTTCCGATTGGTTGGTTAGTGAATACGAGGTCTTTGTCGTCTACACCAGCTAGGTCGTTGCCCTTAATGCCATCACTTGCGTTAGGGCTTAGGGTTAAGACTTGTGGGTTAGCACCGACTCGGAAAGTCATGTTTTCACCAGCTGCTACTGCGTGTAGGGTTACTACACAAGTTGCGCCAGTAAAGTTCAAAACCTTACCGCTGTCGTTTATGTCTGTTGTTAGTGTTGCTGCACTGATGTCTTCTTTGGTTTGGTAACCGAAGCCACGAATGTTTACACCTGCTGTGTCAATAGCCATTATTTCTTACCTTTCTTGGATGAGACTGACTCATCCTCTTGCTTTACTACTTTAGGTTCCACTGGTTCTGATGGTTCAGCTTCCTCTAATTTAGCCTTTTGATATTGTTGATCTTCAAGATAGTCGTTGAAACGTCGAGTCTGAATGCGAACTGCATCATCCTCCACTTCCTGAAGGTGTTTAGATTTCTTTGGTTCTAGAGGCATGATTGTCCCTTCCTTAGTTAGTTTCTATTAGCTCGTCTTGTGGATCGCTAGGCTGAAGATTTTGTTCAGGTCAAAGAACGCATCGTAACGCATTCGGTACTCTATTAAGTAGCCGTTTACGCCTGGTGGGTTCTTATGAACTGTGTAGTCCTTCAATTTCTCTGGAGCAACCATGTTGCTTGGGTGCGTGATAATTAAATCAGTTGCACTTGGCATACGGGTACTAGGGCAGATAACGACTGATACGCCGTCTACTGCTCCCAGGTCTCCACTGTCTAGTTTGGTCTGTCCTTTGTCGCTGTCTAGTACGAATCCACCTTGTTTAAGGAGATTGTAGTAAGAAGCGGTCATAACAGCCACACGTCCTTCTTCTGAAGCTTCGTTGTTAGTAATGTCTGCTTGCAGAGTTAGGAAGTTAGTGTGGGCGTTTGACGCAGTAGTAGCACCAGCTGTAACAATGTTGTTACGAGCTGTGATAGTTCCGTAGTTACCACCGTTAGTCAAAGCACCAGCTGTTCCTAGTGTTGCTAGTCGGTATGTGTCAACTTCAGGTACAAGCACGTTCTTAGTAGCTTGAGCTAGGAATTTCGCAGGTTTGCGGATTTCCATAGTGTCCTGGTAGTTGCTCATGTCGATTGTGTTAGCGAATGCACGGTCACGAGTCAATGTGAATGTCTGCTTTGTGTCTTGCACTTCAGTTGGTGAACCGTAACGGTTAGCACCTGATGGAGCGTAATTGTTCATTGTCGGGTCTGTCAATGTGTAAATGTTAATTGCATTTACGCCGTCCCAATTGTAATCCTGGTTGATAATACCAGAGGTTTTGGCACGGGCTTTTAGCAGTTCTGAGGTCTTCCTCTCGAACTTCGATGCTAAGTTGATAGCCATAGTCTTAGTTCCTTTTCATGTTAGGACTCTAATACTTGTTGGCTTCCTCGTCGAAAGCGTCCATGTCTGGGTCTTTCGCCGCTGGTTTTGGTGTTCTGGATGGGGCTGTGGTTGTCCGGGCTGTTACTTTGCCCTTATCTTTGGCTTGCTTCCTCGCACCTACACTGGTAAGCCTCCGTATAGAGTCAGCTTCTTTTTGTAAATATTGATACACGTCTGCTTTAACTTCAACCGGGTCGCCGTTCTGGTCGTACTTAACGTATCGTCCTTCAAAGTCCTCTAACCGTCTGGCTAGTTCTTCTTTTTCCTCGGTAGTGCCGTCACGAAAGATGTCAATGTTGGCAAGTGATCGGTCTATACCGTTCTGTAGCTTGTTAGTATTGCCCTCGATCTTGTTGTTGTAGGATTCGACTTGGAGTTGCCGTAAAGCTAAGTCCTTCTCGTCATCGGCTTCGTCTAGATACTCTTGTTGAGCATTATTCTTAGCGTCTTCACGTTGTTGACGTTCTGCTATACGTTTACGAGCGTTCTCGTCATTTGCACGTCTCTGCTCTTCCTCAGAGGGTGTATCGTCCTCTTTGGAATCCTCATCTTCATCAGCTTCTGATTCTTCCTCTGACTCGTCCGGCTTGGTGTCCGGGTCTTTCTCTTTTTGTTCTGAGTCGTCGGTGTCTTCTGTTTCGTCGGCTCCTGCGATGTCTTCGAGATTTACCTCGATGTCTTCTAGGTCACCATCTGTGTCCTGACCGTCCTCGTTAGTTGATGTATCGGTACTGTCATCAGCACCTGTGTTGGTAGATTCATCATCTGCCATAGTAAAACCTCCCTTATTTTGTTGTCAGCAGTTAAGGTTGCGAGCCTCAATCCTTTAAGTGGATGATTCTATTGTCAGGGGAGACAATTCACTGTGCCTATTTTTGATGAGGTGACATCTTTTTGTAGGCACAGTGAGCTATCCCTCCTTATACACGGCTCCGCTTGAAAGCCTGATGATTAGGGTGTCCAGCATGTTCGCAACTCATCTTAGCCCCACGGTCAACCCATGCGTGCTTGATAGGCTTAATGTTATCCATGTCGAACACATACTCGGTTTTATCTTTCATGTCGGCTACAACCTCTTCTCTCGGTAGATCTGATTGCTCTTGCTTCACCCAGTCCTGGTACTCTCTGTAATCTTTACTCATCGCCATCGACCTTTAGTTTAGCTTTGGGTACTCTCAGTAGGTTATTCAAGCGTAAGTTGAGTGTGGCTAGTTTAGTGTCAGCAAGTCGTAGCCCTATAACAATAGACTTTATATCTTCTTTGTCAGTGTCGGCATTTATCATGTTAGCCAGCTCTAAGCCAATCTCTGTTCGTAGCTTGCTAATCTCTATGTCAATAATCTTGCCAGCTGGTACCATCTGAGCTTGCTTGCCAGCACGTTCGTCCTGATTCTCTTTCTTCTTTTCTACCTGCTTCTTGAATGAAGCTGATGTCATGCCAGAATAGACTGGTGTTGCTGTTGGGTTCATTCCTCGGCTCCTTGGTTACGCTCTAGTCCAGCTAGTATCTCTTCTGGGTCAAATCCTTGCTTTTCTGCCTCTAGCATGGCTTTAGCGGTATTCTCGTCTACTTTGTACTCTTTCATCACGGCTTCCATGTTCACTTCATCCTCAGTAGGGGTGTTGGCCTTACGCTCTTCGTCCTGCTGGTCTAGCTTACGGCTATCTAATTCTAGTTTGCCCATGTCTACTTGTTTCTTGTGCTCAAGCTCGGCGGCTTTTAGCTCATGGTCAGGCGTGATTGGGTTCTCTTCTGGGGGTTGTTCCATTGGTTGACCTGTCTGTGGGTCTATCTGTGGTTGGCCTTGCTCTTGAGACTGCATGTCCTCTTCGGATATGTCTTTCAATATCTTCTCGTTATCTGTGGTTAAACCGATGATTTCTGTGTATAACTCGCCATCGTCAATCTGTTTACCGCTCTTGGCAAGCTTCTGGTCGAACATCGGGTCCATAGTTCTAAACTCAGCCACCTTTAGCAAGCCCTCTAATCGTTGGGCTTCGTCTTGGGTCTTGTCTTGTTCAGCGTCTACCTCAAAGTCGAATATACCTCGGACGTTATCCCATACTACTTCTAGCTCGGTGTTGCCCTCTTCCATCGGCAGCCCCGCACCAGCTAGTATCTCGATCTCTTCTTCTGATAGCTTCATAAGGTCTGAGCCTTGCATGTTAGCAAAGTGAATGTTAATCATTGACTCAGCTACAGTCTCGTAGGTCATATTGACGTTATCCTTGAAGTCCTCATCATCAATCGATAGCTCTGCACCCTGGAACTTAACGCCAGCTGGGGTCTTGGAATAGTTCTGGTCGCCCGCCCCGGACGATATAGATGTGTCGCCTGTAGGGATTAGCTGGTTAAGGGATATCTTGTACATTGAGATTCTATTAGGTATCTCGGCATATATCTGTGAGCCTAGCTCTTCACGCTTAACTACTGCGTTGCCAGTTATCCACTGCTGGTCTTGAGAGTAAATGATTGAGTCCAGGTCAGTCTCGCTGGTATCGCCTGAGATTGAGATAGGTGGTCGAATACCAATCATAGTAGCTAGGATGTCAGATTGTCTCATGTAGTCGAGTACGTTCTGTGTACCACCAGCTAACTTGACAATGCCAATTCCGTAGGGGTTGATAAAGTCTTGGTAACAATATAGGAAGTGTACTGGTATGTCGCCTGATGGGTCAGGGTTAGTCCACTCTCGTACCCATGTCTTAGTAGCCTTGTGGTGCATATAGAATGGAGCGTCTACGCCTCGTTGGAATGATATACAGAAGTGGAAGCCACCCTTTTCTACTGATTTATCCTGCTTCTGTCGGTGGTCATCTTGAGAGGTGCGTTCATCTTTCATGTCGCCAGCTAGTATCTTCTCCAAAGCTTCTACGTTCCACTTGTTGTAGCCTTCTTTGCCGGATGCTTTAGCCTCAGCCATTTCTTTCTTAGCTTGAACTATGGTCTTTTTAAGCTGGAGCTTGGAGTAGTAAACGTCCCACCAGATGATGTCTGAGTCATTGTCTGATACCTTGCCTGGCTCTAGGGTTACGTCTTGGGGCTGGGCTACAATGAAGTCTGCACCTGTGTACTTGCCACGCTCTACAAATAGAGTGATTAGCGGTACTGAGCCGTATATGGCTGCTTTGCGTACTGCGTCCTTCCACTTGCGAATGAATGGTGCTTGAGAGTTAGCGTTGGGCATAATCTCGTTTTCCCATTGCATGTTGGCTAGTTCTGTGAGCCACTCGTCATCACGGTCAGTAGCCTTAGCCCTGCCAGATAGATTGGAGTTGATAATTCGTTTAGGTAGTTTGAATAAAGAAGCTGCTAGTGAGCCATCGTTGACTTCTGGTAGCGTTTCATCGAGGTCGCTGATAATCTCGTTGTCAGCCAGCCTCTCGAACTCCTGGTAATCTTTACGCCAAGTGTATGATTCATCTTTAGCTGTAGTGTATAGAGAGTATATTTCGTCTTTATCAAGATAGGTCGACACATAGTTCACCCAGCAATGCTATGTAGAGCTAGTTGCAGTATGCTTTGATTATACAACACTTATTGCAAATGTGTTATATCTTCTTTTTTTCTGTGATCCAAGTCTTCTGAATAATGTTGACTGAACCGTACTTGTCTTTAGTAATGCGTATCACTAGTTCCGGGGTATCAGTCCTTAGCACATCTAAGCACTTGATAACGTCTGTTAGGAGTGTAGGCTGTGAGGTCTTGATGTCCTCTCGTATCTGTTCCTTGACGGTTACTGGGCCATCGTAGTAGCCTTTTGTAACAATGACTACACTACCGTCCTGGCCGACAGTCTCGGTTATCACTTGACCGAACTTAATCTTATCCACAGTTCTCCCCTAGATATTTGATAGGGTCTTCGGCTATTACCATCTGCTGTAGGTGGTATTGCCATTTGTCGGGTAGTCTGGTCGGTTGTTGAAATGTTAGTCTCGGCATACCAGGGCTTAGGTCATCATTGAATGAACCCCACAAAGCCTTAGCAAAGTCCTGTAGTATCGTTAGGTCGTCAAATAGTTCAAACATAGTATGGGCATACACCTGCCCTGTTTGAGCTTCTACCTTCTTGATAGCTTTCTCTAGTATTTCTTGGTTAGTCATGGCTTCACCCTTACTTCCATAACCGCATCAGGGGTCATGTATAAGTGGTCTTCGGATTCGTGAGCGTTCATCATCGACTTGTCTTGCTGTAGCATCTTGTACTGAGCCTTGGTCATCAGTAGCTCGTTGGGTAGCTGTTGGATCACATACTTCTGCGTGTCTTTAACGCCTTGTATAATCATCTTCTTCAAGTCATCACCCTTTTCTTTCAATGGTGTTATATCGAGTACCTTAGTGCCTGAGCCGTAACCGTATGGGTCTATAATCATAGTTTCTCCTCTAGTTTAATAGCTGTTCTTTTGGGGGAGTTTTCTATATGCCAAACAACTCGCTTAATTTCTTGTTCTGTGCGACCCTTGCCACGCATATGCCCTGCTAATCTACGTTTCTGGCTATAGCTTCGTGGTGGTTGTAGTTTCAGCTCTATGTGATTGTTACTCATCACTCACCTCCACCAACTTATATTTCTTACCGGTAACGGATATGATCACCCCTGTTTGGGCTTCGATTTCTTCTAGTTTAGCTGCGTAGGCTTCTTGTGCAGGGTCATGGATAGCGTTGAAGGCTTCCCATGCGGAGTCTAGAACGGCATCGTAGATCTTTCGTGCCTCCTTTATTTGTTGCAGTTCGGTTGGTTTTTTCATTTATTCTCCTTTAGTTCGTCTAACTCTCTTAGTTTGTCTTTCAGGAAGTTTAAATCTGATTCCATCATCATAACTGCCATGTCTAGTATTATCCTATACTCAGTAGCCAACGGCAGTTTAATGCTCAAGCTATCAACGTGCTTGTCATTCATTGCTATAGTTCCTCCTCTAGTTCGGCTAGTTCGTCAGCTTTCCTCAAGCTTTCTATCGCCCAGCTGATTTCATCTTCGCTATCGGCTACTAATACTGCGTAGTGCTTTGCTCGCAACAGACTCCATATAGATTTAACTTTTTTCATTGCTTATTCTCCTTTGGTTCAGTATATCGCATAGAGTATTTCATTAAGTCCATTCTTGCGTTGGCTAAATGGTTGATTACCTCTTGGCACTTATTACGTTCATCTATCCTTGCTTCCGTTACGAGGGCTTTTATAATTTGCCGTAATACAGGGTACTCGCTCGTCAGTTCTTCTAATTTATCTTCGTCTGCTTTACTAATCATTTATTCTCCTTTAGTTTATCAACATGCCTGTCATACATTGCTTTGTTCTGCTCATCTTGTAGGTTTGGGTTTGGGACTGGACACTGCTTACAATGATGTTGAGATTCTACCGCCTCTATTATCGGTATTGTTATGTGGTTGGTCATATGTGGAGCCTTACTCTCTTAGGCTTCGGCCTATTCTTTACTGGTTTGGTTATGGGGTTCTCGGTAATATACAACTGCCAGGCTATCGCACAGCTAATCACCTCATCATCGTGGGTATTGGGTGCTGCTTCGGGCTTGCCGTTCTTAGCCACAATGAATGTCTTGTGCTCAGATAGGGTGTCCTCATCATACAGTCTTATCATCTGTCCATCGTAAGCTACTTTCCAGTCGCCTAACATACGAGGTCTTGATTCGCTAGTTGTGTTCCAACCTAAGTTCTTAGACCTGTCCTGGCCGTCCTCTGTGCCTCGGTTCTTCATCTGATATATGCGGTACTTGCCGTTCTTGTTCATCATCATAAGGTTGTGCATCTCAGAAGCACCGCCATTGTTACGCTCCAAGGCTACTACTGGCTTGACTTTGGTCTGGTCGTATATCCATTCGAGTGCCTGGTGCAGGTATGGTGTCATGTTGGCAGCGACTCCCGGCATCTTTAGTTTCAGCGGTATATCGGTATTGGTCTTGGACATGAACTGGATAAGGTTAGAGTCTACACCGCCTTGAGCACAATCGCCTCCGACTACGAAGAACTCGTTTTCCATTAGCTTACGATAGAGATAGAACATATAACCCCTCTTTAATCGGCTTCTTTATACGGTTACTGTAGTGCATTAGGGAGTCTGCATCAAAGAATGGTTCTCCTCCCAGTAGGAAGGCTTCCGAGTCCGAACTCGGATATTCACGCATCCGCCTCTTGTCGGTCAGCTCTCTAGTCTTCTTAAAGTGCCAGAAGCATTGGTCTTTGGTTACACCCTCAAGCCCTTGGTAGTATTCTGGTGCTACCCAACCAGCCGGGGCTTCGGTCTTATACGCTCCGAACAGATACCAGGCTAGAAACCTACTCTTAAAGTCTGACTTGCCGTCCTTGCCTAGGTGATACTCTGAGCTAAAGAAGTCATCAGCTACGTTGCCAGTAGTCTCTCTGAATATCTTACCGATACCACCTGATACCTGTTCTTCTGCACCTGTCACTAAGTCTCTAGCGTTAAGTATATCAGTGTTGCCGTAGAATGCCACCTCACTCCAGTGAATGTTTTGCTTAGTACCGCCACGCCCCGAAACTCTAGCCCCAGCCGTCAAGCAGTGATACTCAGCACCATTACGTCCGGCTATCATAGTGCCTGATACATCTGTTCTTAGGAATGCTTTGCGAAGTCTTGGCACATGCTTACGATCCTCTAGGTTAAGGTAGCTGTACCCCTGGTCTTTAAGCAGCCATGAGTCCACGAACTGATTAACTCTAGTAAATAGTGATTTAGTGTCTTGGTCTTTGTATGAGTAAACGTCTGAGTTGGTCAGAGGTATAGCCCCTACCTCAGATAGTATAAAGTCGGTTGCGAACATAGCGTCGATGATTGAGCTGAAGCCGAAACGTCTGCTCTTTAGGATGTTCTCTCTGACTCCTGACAGGTCATCACCGTAATCTTTGATAAGTAAGTCGTAATAATAGCTTTGAATGTCGTTAAAAACGAACGGTACTGTCCTACCATCAGTAGTGTTGATAGTGAAGTTGTCTTCTATGAATGCCCTGTAGTCTATGCTCATTTCTTATACCACCAGAATCTTCGCTAGTTCATTGCCTACGTTTCTTAGTGCTACACCTAAGTATTGGCTCTGAGTGCGAAATACCTTATCGTAGTTGGCGGACTCAAGCCCAGTAACCTTTGAGATGTGTGTACCTTGCTCTGGGTCTACTAACCTCACGTCTACCACATATCGCTTCCACCCGCCTGGTATGTCCTTGTGTATAACTATTTGGTGAATTGTTATCATACTGTTATAGAATTCCTTTCATAGCAGTTTATTCTCGCTCTCCCACGCCTCAATCTTTGACATATTTGCTTTTCACCACATCGCCCTTGTTAAATATGATTGTGTTGCCGGTGCTCTCTTTGCCGATACCCATAATCTTCAACGCCCGGTCGCTTGCTTTCATCCTTACATCAATGCTGGGATCGTTAAGTCCATCGTCTATTGGCTTTAATGCACGTTCGGGTGTTATGTTAAGTTTTACCCTTGCTAATTCTATGGCTTGTTGTATTGAAGGTTTTTGAAGGTTCTCTACTGCTATAGCGTTTGCTACCTCGTAGCTGTCTGTGTCATAAGAATCTAATGCTGATTGGGTATTGGTCTTACCGTCTGCTATGCCCTTAACGAACTTGGCTTGCTTTTGGGTTAAGAGGGGCTTTGACATCGACGGTTTCCAGCTTTATTGTTGTACCCTAATTGTATCATGTTTAAGCTTGTAAGTGAAGATGTCCTTTTGCTATTAGGTCGTCAATGCTTTGGCTTCCCTTTAGCTTATTGCAATATCCGCATGCCGGACGTAAGTTATCCACAGCAAACTTTAGCTCTGGGCGACGTACTTTGCTTTGAACGTGTTCGAGTAGTAAGTCTTGTCTGTTGAGTAGCCGAGGGCATTTGGGGTGTATTCTCAGGTAGCATTGCCATAAACCAGCAGTGTCTGGTGGGTTCTGCTCGAACCAGGCTTGATCCCTAACCCGGCTCTTGGCTCTTGTTTTGTCTGACATAGGCTTAATCCTTTTTGTAGATTGCTTTAGTGGGGTGCGGTTCTGCGGACAGAAGGCTTTTGTGTGCCATGTAGATTGGCAGGTCTTGCAGGGGTTTGATTTAATCACAGTAGCGTAGCCTGCTTATCCGACTCCCACGCCTCAATCCTTGCCTCAGATAGCTTTACATATTCTTCGTCTAATTCAATTCCAATATAGTCAAAGCCTTCTAGCTTACAGGCTATGCCGGTAGTGCCACTTCCAGAAAATGGGTCGAGGCATGTCCCTCCTACTGGTGTGACTAGCTTGACTAGGTATTGCATTAGCTTTACAGGCTTGACAGTCGGATGAATATTAGCTCTGGGTGTTTCTGTCATACCTGCATAGCCACCGTTCTTCGCACCTGCACTACCAACCTTGCGACCTGTTACTTGCCCTGGGTGTACTTGCTCAAACCCCTCTAGTCCTTTATTGCGTTCTGCTTTTCCAGCTTTGGCACAGTAGAAGAAGCGGGCAGCAGAGCCAGAGTTAGCTTCAAAGGGTCTTGCCACTCCAGTATCGCCAAAGCCAGTGAATAAATCTGTTTTACCTTTACTGTTCCTATCTCCACCCCCACTCTTAGTATCAGGAAACAACCCTACTACCTCATCACTACCGTCGTGTATTAGATTTGCAGGGAAGCGGCCAGTAACTTCTTTGCCTTTATATTCTTTACCGCTTCCAGGACTACAGTTAAATGTATCTTTCCCTGCTGTTGCTGGTTGACTAAATCTTTCTTCGCTTCCTACCCTCGAACCATCTATATTGATACCACCTGTACCCCACTCTAGTACGTTCTGGGCGACATTTCCTTTGAAAGGTTTACGAGCTACTGTTATAGGTTCTAGTGCGGGTCTAACGGTTGGTAGTGTCGAGGTGGAACTCCCAGTGTTTCCTAAAGTGTTCTGAAGCAGTAACAACCTCAAGGTTTTCAATTCTGTTATCAGTTTTGATGCCGTTAATGTGGTTGACGTGTTCATCTCTTGTAAGACTTTTTCCGATATGTTTCTCCACAATAAGACGGTGTTCTCCGATATACCTTCCGTTAGTACGGATATAGATATAGCCGTCAAAGTTACACCTTCCGCCTCGCCAGTTAGGGTTGGCATCACCTGTTTGTCGTTGTTGCCACTGACCCTTACAGGTTCTTGAGCAGAAACGTCCTTGCTGTTGTCCTTCTCGTTCAAGTGCTGACTTACTGAAGTATTTGCTTGTTCCGCAAGTTTCACACTTTCTATGTTCTCCAAGACGCTCATTCTGGCATTCTCTTGAACAGAACCTAATAATTGGTCGAGATGGGTACACTCGCCTCTTAAAGTTGTTGTTGCATCGTTCGCAGGTAAAAGTTTCCATAGTTCATCTATAAGTATAGCAATAATATGCTTTGCTTGCAAGGGTTTGGTATATACTCCAACAGGTTCAACCGCAGGTTTTAGAGCAGTACCCCAGCCTTCGTAGGGTGATGAGCCTTTGGTGATGTCTGGGTGTGAGACTGCCCCACTGAGTATCTTATTGGTGTGCTCACTGTTAGGTCTAGCGTCTGGGTTTTTGCCTAGATATTCCCTCTTATTCCCCTGTATCTTATCAACAGCCTTACCTATGTTATGAGATTTCGGGAATCCGCTGCCATAAATCCACGCAATCATATCTCGTATCTCAAAGCCAGCGTCCTCGATGTTTACAGCCATGCGGTGTTGAGTGCGAGTACCTGCGAATGCTAGTAGGTAACCACCTGGTTTTAATACTCTGAGTACCTCTGACCACAGTTCTTTGGTTGGTACATCGTAATCCCAAGCCTTTGACATAAATTTTAAACCATACGGAGGGTCAGTGACGACACTATCTACCGAGTTGGCTTCTAGGCTTTTGAGTTCCAATAGGCTATTGCCACAAATAATCACTCGCTACCCTCTCTTATGATAGGTGGGTATTCCATTTAGTCCTCATTGACGCATTGATTAAGTATGTTTCCTTCAAGTGCATCAAGGTCTATAAAGTCGTTGTCTGGGGCTGGACTATCGTATCGGCTAGAGAAGCTATAGTGCGATTGATTGCCGTTTTTGCGTTCATTCCACGCAGTGTATTCTTTGATTTGCCCTAACTCTCTAACCATATCTTTTAACTGTTGGTTGGTCAGTTCTAACACGTTCATGGGTGCTTTACTAAACCTGCCACCTACTATCTGATGATATTTATCCAACACTATCTCTAGGTTATCTGGTCGATGATACGGGCTTTGGCGTACAGCATTATTAGCTATCGCCCCCAATAGAGCGCCTTCCATCAAAAATATATTCTTACTCATACAATCCTTTCTTTACTTTGTTTAGAATCTTCTTTTAAGGTGGTCATTTGAAGAATCCGCCCCAAATTAGTAGTCCATAGGCTATAAAACTCGAAACGAGAACCGTCCAAAAATTATAGTTGTCCCTCGGCTTGCCGTGATAGTATGCCGCCAGCAGAAGACCAATCGCACTCAGCACTATGTAAATTATTTGTGGTATACCCATATTATTCCGCTCCCCCTAAATTACTATTAGTTAGTCTATTCATCAGTATTGTCCTTTTGCGTGTGTGGGTCGCCCCAAACCATATTAGGTGCGTCCATAAATGTAGGATTTATCTCAAACTCGTAATGACCTCCACGCTTACTTAGTCGCCAGCAAACAATCCAAAACATAGTTGATTGTAATTCACCCATGATGTCCTCGTTACCAGACCAACCCCACGTACTGACTTCTAGCTTGAATACTAGCTTGCGGTCGAAACTACTTCTACCCTTACGCAAAACTGGTGGGTCATACCACCATATAGACTGAACGAATGTAATCAACTCTTGCAAAGTGCCAGTCCATCTAGTGATTTTGCCTAAGTCTGACTCGCTGGGGTAATCACTCATCAGTAGATACCTCTGGACTCTCATACATTCCTTGAGCATAATCGTAGTAATGCTCCCATATCTCGCAGGTGGGGCATCTATTCGCCAACGGGTCGCCCAACAGTTCAGGGAAGTCGTGGGTATCCTTAGTCCTGCATGGCTTGCCCCAACCAGACCTGATGAAATCCTCTGCACTATTATCTAGGAGCTGCCTAATTAGTTGGTGGGCTTTTACTTCAGGCTCAACGCCTTTAAGCCCCTTAGCGGTATCTAAATCGTCCACCTTGTGAAGTATATGGAACTGGTCTAGTAACGCTTTGATGTCTTTATCTGTGGTCATCACTCACCTCCATTAGTTTATATTTCCTACCGTCAACAGTGATGATTTCTTCTGGTGGTCGTGCGTCAATCTCTACTAGTTTGGCTCTGTAGGCTTTGAGGGCAGGGTCAGTGATAGCGTCGTAGGCTTTGTAGGCAGGTTCGTTAATAGCTTGGTAGGCTTTGAATGCAGGGTCTTTGATAGCGTCGTAGGCTTTTCGTGCCTCGATTCTTTGTTCCGCTTTGGTTAGTGTTTTCATTTATTCTCCTTTAGTTGGGCTAGGCGGTCATCTCGCCAGCGGTTATCACTTTTCTTAGGGTGGTTTTCTACCTCATCTATCCTTGCTTCTGTTATGAGGGTTTCAATGTCGGCTAATCGTTCGGTATGCCAACTGCAAACATGGTTAGGGGTGCATTTCGAACATGCGTCCGTGCCAGTACCGTTAGTTTTATGCCACCAAGTTTTCAGCTCATCTATAGTCTTAGTGCTCATCGCTACCTCCGTTTGGTTTAGGTGTCCAAGGTAGGTACAACCCATCTTCTTCTTCTCTAGGCACAACATGGAAATGTAGGTGCTTGATTGTTTGGGTGGCGTGTTCACCTTTTGATGTTATAAGGTTTACGTCTGTATACCCACTAGAAACACTTGCCAGTGCTTTAATGACTTCACTAGATGTCTCAGGGTCTTCTGTAAAATCTTCAACGTGCTTGACTGGCACAAAAAGTAGATGACCTTCTGTAACTGGGTTTAGTGGCTCAAACGATACGACGTTTTCCGTGACATAGCCAACACTACCTTCTTCAATTTTTTGACAAAATACACAATTCATAGCTTCTCCCCTTAGTTTAATAGCTGCTTCCATTAGGTCTATGGCTTGGTTGAAGCCAACGGCAATGTCTGTTATAACTTCTGCATCTCGCTCGCCCAGTTCATCCCACTCGCTAGCCGTAGGAAACTTCTGCTTCTCAGGCAAAGCATCTAGCATAGCTTGGCGTTCGTCTGCTCTTGCTTCTGCTATGTGGGCTTCTAGTCTAGGTATTGCTAAAGCTACCATAACCATAGCTTCCCCCCTCTCTTTAGATATACCTTTAGGAAAATGCTCGTCTGCCAATTCAATCAAAATGTCTAGCACCTCGCTTATAGTCTTAGTGGTTTGGGGTTTGGGGGTCATCAGTGAGTTCCTTTCCATGCTTTAATATATTCATACCATTTTTCCTCTACTTCGCCATCCTTATATTTGTGGGGTGCTACATATACAATAGTAATGCGTTCATTGCGACCATCTCCGCTACTCTGAATAATCTGAAAATTGACAATGTAAAACATATTTATAAAGTCAAACAGTAAGAACCCTGCTCGTCTTGTGTCCATCCCACTCACTCCGTCTATATTGTTGAAATCTTCCCATGACCATACTTTTGGTAGCCCATCTATAGTCTTATTAGCTTGGGGTTTGGGGGTCATGCGAACCTCTTTCGGTCTTTTAGTTCATAAATTGCGGCTTCCCAGTCTACCTTGCCAAACTTATCTTCCGCTCTTTGTAATAGCTCAGTTTGGTCTATCCTTGCTTCTGCTTCACGGGCTTCTATGGCTTCAACAGCTTCGGCTTCAGTTATATGAAGCTCTCCTGTATCGGGGTCTCTACCTGCTCTCAGTTTAGTGATTATGTCGCTTATAGTCTTAGTGGTCATTATTTTAGTCTCCATACTCGGCATGTTTCATCACCAGTCTTCCTAATGGTAAACTTCAAGTTTTCTATTCTGCTTAAAAAATTAACCATATTAGCAACGTTGGGACGTTTGTTTTTTGGGAACTCAATACTATCACCAACCTGCATTTCCCGTAGAGGAAGTATGAGCCGTCCGTTGTCAGGGATTGGCACGTTCTTGTCTATCTTGTAATCACTCATCATTTATTCTCCTTTAGTTGGGCTAGGCGGTTTTGTACTCTCTGGTATGTTTTAAGTGCTTTTATTGAAATTGTAGCGTCGCTATCACGCCAGTCTACTTTGTCTGTTGCGTTTTCTAGCTCATCTATCCTTGCTTCTGCGTCTACTTCATTAAGTGTCCGGCGTAAGAATACCGTGAACTCCATGCGATCTACTCTACTTATGCCCTCAATGTTCCCACCAACATAATCTTCTATCGCAAATATCTGGTCATCTATAGTCTTATCACTCATCTGTAGCCTCCTTTAGTTTGGCGATTTCATCCCGTAAACAGTCCAACGCATCGCCACGTTCGGCATCAAACGCCACTTTATAGCACCTTTCGGCTGTATCTATCCTTGCTTCTGCTACAGCTTGTTTCTGTTCTTCACGACAGTTATCAATAGCTGCGTTCCATTCGTTCTGTACGGCTACGACCTGTTCTGCTATGAGGGCTTCGATAGCTTTGGTGGCTTGGTCGTGTGCTTTTGGTGCAGTTATTGACGGTATCGCAAAGTGAGACTCCAGCTCAAGTAGTATCTCATCTATAGTCTTAGTGGTCATCGCTTGCCTATCTTTTTAATTTTCTGCCACCTGGTAGGATATTCTCTGCCATACTCTTTTAGATTAGATATTTCAACTCTCAGTTTTTCTATCTTTTGGATATTGCTTGAAGCACTGCTACCCCAGATGTCGAAGCTATACATTTTTATTGCATGTCGCTTTCCTTTAATCATCTTGGCTATAGTCTTATTAGCTTGGGGTTTGGGGGTCATAGTGTACCCCTTTGTATGAAGTAGCCCAGGATCAACGCAAAGATTAGTATGCCAGTTGCTATCCCTAGCCCGTAGTATTCTATTTTCTCATTCATGCCGCATCCTTTTTTTAGTTTACTATTCTAGTATACGCCTGTGCTTAGTTTCATGCAAGCTAAACTTGCCTACTTGTCCACAGCCTTGCCACGGCGACTTTTCCGCCCGCCCTTGCGCCCGGCTTCCCTGGCCAGCTCACGATCTGTGAAGCCACCCCTGTTGTGGGCTTTGCCTCCGAGGCGACCAAGCTTCTTGTAAAAGTCAGGGTCGTTCTTTTTGTTGGTCTTTGCTGCTGACTTGCCGCCAGCTATTGTGCCGGACATTACTTTTTACTCGCAATCAGAATACTCACTACTAGAAAGATGAATCCTACTACTAGCGTTAAAAGGCTCTCAAACCTCATTCCTGCGTGTGCCATGAAGCCACTTGCCCAGATACTTACTAAAAATATACTTACTCCTATTAACATGGTATTGTCTTTCATTTTCTTAACGCCCAGCTTACAAGCCTTACGACTTGATCTAAGTGAACGATTGATATTATTACCAGCACGTCTATGCCAATGATCGCTAGGAATAGCTTGTCCTTTATCAGCGTCTGGTATAGCGATTCGTCTGGATTTGTTCTCAGGGATTGTTTCATATTTCAATACGTCCTTCATGCTTTTAGTTTTTCGTGTGTAGCGGATCACTTATTGTCCTCTGTATAGAATTACTTTGTCCTGGGCATGGTGGTTGTACAATTCCTCCATGTGGATAATGTAGTACCGACTATCTGCTCGCTTCTGAAGTTTTAAGTAGTGTTTACGCATCTTAGATACAAGACGCTCTGGGTCGAATGCGTCTATGTTGAATAGTGCGAACACGGCTTCGGCTAGGCTCCTGTCTTGCTGTGGGGTGAACTCACATAATGGTGTTAGCTCGCTCAACAGCTCGGCCACTTTAGTTGCACGACCTCGGCTGTTTATTGTGAATGTGCCGTTCTTAATACGATGAGCTGTTTTGCCTCCTCCTCCAAAATTACTAGCCCCCGATAGCAACAGTCCCGATATGCTAACCGAGATTGAATATTTTTTGGCGAAATCTTCTAGTTCTCGGTAGTCTGGATGACCTAGTTGCTGGTATGCCTTTACATAGTCAATCATTGTCCACCCCTTTGATGATGTGTTGATTGTCATTACGTCCTCTATTCTCAAGCCATCTATCTGCTCATAGGGAACCTTGACCCCAAGTTTTGCAGCAGCCAATAGCCTGTGCTGGCCGTCTATAACTTCCATGTTCTCGTTTACTATAACTGGGAACACTTTTAGTAAGTTTTTCTTTTCGATTGCGTTAGCTAAGTTATTTACATGGCTGGTCTTTACGACCCGGTTGCCTTGAATTGTCTTGAACTTGCCGTAATTAGTTGTTGTTTGCATATTATCTACCTTCCTTGATTATTTAATTATTCTTTACTACTAATAGTCCAGCCCAACGTGGATAGCACGATTGTTGTTAAGAAGCTCGTCTGTTTCCTGAGCGTTGGCCACGCCTATGCCACCCTTTACGGCTACGAACTTCTTATATCTGGCGTTCTCGACCTGTTCGCTTGGCAGGTACTTGCCCTGCTCCTGTAGCTTTTGCCTTATTCGGCGTATACTCTCCGGGTTAGAACATCTAGTTTTTAGATGCTCAATTTGCTGGTTGGTAAGGTTGAGCCCCTGGGCATTCCATACCTCTACTATTAGGTCGATGTCTGAGTTGCGTGTCTCAGGTTCATTCAGCAGCACCCATTCTGTTATTGGTTGTGTTTTCATTTGTTCTCCTTTAGTTGGGTTAGGCAAAACTTTAGAAACTCCTGAAAGTGTCCGTCTGACATGACACCCGTTTCCTCTACTTCTGACAAATCTCTAGTAGGGTTTTTTCTTTGGTTTTTTTGCCACAATTCCCATTGAGGGCTACTAACTACAGCACCGAAAAATGTCTGGTGCTTATCTTCACAGCAGGTTGCGTTTTGATGTAGTGACCCCCAGGCTTCGTGCATTGCTTCTGTTATGCGAGCTTCGATGGCTTCGGTGGCTTCATCTTCCGTCTTGTAGTTCCGCTCATCAGAAAACTTGTCAAATGGATAGTAAACTAACCGCTCTACTAATTCTCGTATAGTCTTATCACCCATTTTATTCTCCTTTAGTTTAGCTTTGTAGACTTTCCCCACGTAGGTTTCCCAGGAGAAGTCATCGATAGATTTATAGGCTTTTCGTAGCTCGTCTATAGTCTTATCACTCATCTGTAGCCTCCTCGTTTGTAATATTAGTTTTCATTCTAGGTTGTCCTTTACCTTGTCGATGAACTGCTCCATCTTCTGTGAGTAGAACGCCTCGAACTCGCCTGTCCCGCCTAATTGTTTCCAAAGCACAAACAGTACTGCTCGGAGCCTTTGAGACGGGGATTGCCCTGAGTCTCGCTTTGCCATTTCTTTTGGCATATCTGACTCTTGGTGTTCGTTAGCCCCGAATAATAGCCAGCCGAATGACTGATAATATTCCATGAGCATGACCTTTTGGTCTTTAGTTACTTCGTTGGTATGAAACCTCAGTGATACGCCACCATCTTTAAGCGGTGTTACGCCCTCTAAGATAGCCTCTACTTGAAACTTATTCATTTGTTGACTCCGTTTAGTAGTTCAGGGTTTTCATAGATGTTGCCGATTACTTCAAGAATAGTAGTGTCTGAAAATATCTTTCGTGTTCCATAGTGAGGTATATATTCACCTTCCTTACGATTACAGAACTGTTTTAACGTGTCCACGTGAGCGCTGTATTCAAGGGCGAATAAGCCATCCTTAAATACAACATGCGTGCGTTTGTCATTATCTTCATCATCCGTTAAGCCTCCCAGCGGTGTAACGTAAGGTACTTTTACGATATCCCCCTCATATATCTCGACACCATTCTTATCTTTTAAGCCTGTGTACTGCATTAAAACAACCTCATACCATTCACCGTCAGGCATTAAAGCTTCGTTCGTAGAAAAATTGACAGTGGGCACATGGACCATAGTCTTAAACTCTGTCCAAGCTCTAAACTCTATTACTCTACTCATCTGTAGCCTCCAGTTTTAACATTAACTCTTCAACTTCTCTTAGGAATAGCTCGACCTGGTCTTGTAAGTCCTTAATGAAGTCATCGTCTCGCTCGACTCGTACAATAAACACTGCGTTCTTGTTATCGAGCCGGGGATCGTAGCTTACAAAGTCGCACCATTTGCGGTTAGCTATCCACATTTGCCCTTGCATCTGTGCGTTGTACTTCTTTGGTGCTTTGCCTGATATTATTGTCATCAGGTGAGTTGCGGTGTTCGGACACTTAATCTCTAAGCAACCATCTTCACCCACTAATCCGTCTGGACTTGCTCCAGCCTCCATAGTTTCGTGCTGGAGCATTCCCGTCTCTTCAACCTTGACTCCCTTAATAGCTTCGTAGACCGCCCTGGCTTCGGGTTCGTTGTCTATGCCCCATTGCATCGGTGCTGTCGTGAAACTCGCTGTGGGTAGCCCTGTGAGCCTCTCAGCGACTATCTCAGCCTTGTAGTTGTATCTAGCTGCTGCTTCGCCTGATTTAATCGTGGTCATTACGTCTGCGAACCGTGATGCTGTTGCCACGCCCACTCTATCCTGTAGCCACTCTAGGCTTCCCTGGACACTCATCTTTTGTAGGCCTTTGCTACGTCAGCTACCTTGTCTACATCTACTGTGTCAATCTCGTCAGCTCCAGATTCGTCTGCTGCTTCTAGCTCTGCAACATCTTCCCAGCGTTCGATTGTATGGCTTGGTTTAGCCCACGCTGGTAACTCAGGCTGTTCGGCTAGTACATAGGACTTGCCCCTGGCTTTTATTGGGACCCATACGTTTGGTAGGTAGTAGAGGTATCGTCCGACACCCCAGGTTGCTGCTGCTCGCTTGAGGGCATCAGATGCCCCGCCTTTAATTGGCTCTACCTTGGTGTTGCCAGCAGCGTTAGACTTTGTGATCCATTCGTCATCAATCTTGATAGATAGCTCACATACGAATCCACCGTCTACAGCAACGTGTTTAGATTGCCAGCCACCGAGTCCACAAACATCATCTAGTCGCTTCATCACTTCTCGTGAATCAATGTAAGCTAATGCGATGCCTTTAGTCTTGGCTTGGTCGGTAGCCCCGACTCGCCATTTAACAAACTTGGAGTCGAACGGGTCTTTTAACTGCTTTAGCATTGTGTCTTGAATAGCTTTGCTCATGCCTGCTCCTTTACTTGGTCGCTCATCCAGTCTCGTAGACCCTTGAGCTTCGCTATTTCAAACTTTACGAACATTGTAGCCGAGGGGTCTAGCTTGTTCACTTCTTCCTCTAGGCTGATAATATACTGGTTTAACTGCACGTATGTAGGCACTAACCATACTTTCTGGCTCATATCGCCCCCTTGCACTTGTCGCAGTTTTGAGTACCGAGCCTTCTTATTGGGTATTCGCACATGCATATTTTCACTGTTTGCCGTACCTTTCGTTATGTTTACTACCTCATTATACGCCTGTGCTTAGAACAATGCAATACCAACTGTGCTTACTTATCCACAGGGCTTTGTTTGCTACTGCTTCGGAGTGTTATACTATGTAGGTTGCCGGGGAAATACCTCTTTCAAGTACATGCCGTACCTTTTAGACCCCCGGCTCTTTGATTGAAAGGGAAGTTATGATTATTAAGATCTGTACCATTTGCCACCTACAGCAGAACCCGGCTATTAAGGTTAAGGGTAAGAACCATTGCCGTTGCTTTGATGCCAAGTCTGTGCTAAAGTCGTAGATACTGTTTGCTTCCATAGGCAAATAAGAAAAACCGCCATTGAGACGGTCTTGCTTCCATAGGCACTGAATTGTGCTTATCATTGTAAGCTACTTATTTTCGGTTGTCAAGCAGTGTACATTCGCATACGGTTAATTGAGTATATTCAGGTTGCCCCTTCCTGTTCTAAATGAATAATGCCCTTAAGTGGGGTCCGGGCTTTCTTACAATATACTCAATCGTTACACCACTAAGGGTGTCCTTGGGAGCAGAACCCACCTGTCAGCGAAGCACTAGGCTTTCAATGGGGACTCATCTTAGTTAAAGCAATGTTCACTATCAACTTAAAACCTACGTTAGCCTTGTAGCACACACAAGTAGTAGGGAAGCAGGGATAATGCCAATAGTTCCGAATCTAAACATACCAAAGCCACCCGACACGATAACTCGTAAGCCACGGAAGCCAGTTCGAGTCATTACGCAAGAAGAAGTAAACCTTAAGGCAAGAAGGCAAGAACTCGGTAAGCTAATAGCGGAACATAAAAAAGAGCGAGCGTACATAACTCAGATGCTCAAGAACTATAAATACAGTAAAAACGGCAAGCTCAACACAGTCAAGCTTTATGCCCTGACGCTAGAAGATGGGTGTTGGTATGTTGGTATGAGCTACAATGTTACGAAGCGATTTATAAAACACAAGGCTGGCAAGGGTGCTAACTGGACAAAACTACATAAACCGATAGAGGTCGTAGAAGTCAGAGAGACAGTAGAGATTACCCAGGAGTCGGCCGCTAAACTTGAGGACGACATGACAATAGAGTATGCCATGAAGTACGGCTCGAACAACGTAAGAGGTGGCGGCTACTGCCAGAGAAAGCCCAGGTGGCCTGATGTTGTGGTACAGAATGAGATGCACTATTGAACAACATATTGCCTATTGACAGCCTCAACTGGTACCATGCTATCATTTCAGGCAGTCACTTAAACAAGGACATTTGGAGCTACAGATACGACCGCACTCCTGACTATGATTATTGAAACATTGATGTTAGGCACAATCACCCTGACATACAAACCACCACAGCCAATCGTGCATGAAGTGGGTAGGCTCCCCGAACCGATAGCCCTTATCGAGACTATTAAGCCTATAGCCCTAGAGCCGATAGCCGAGATACAACCGTTGCCTGTAAAGCCCACACAGGTCGCCCAGGGTGCGTCTAGTGGCTTGAATGGTTACGACTACCCTAGCTGTACTGGACATGTCGCCTTGCATAGGTATGTGCCTCCAGGCTGGGGCAACGCATCTAATTGGAAAGCCTCGGCTATATCTGCTGGCTGGACAGTATCAGCCACGCCTGTTGCTGGAGCGATAGGTTGGAGGTCAGCCCATGTTGTGTTTGTGATTAGCGTGTCAGGAGATTCGGTAACTATATCTGAGAACAATTATGACTTTGCAGGTTCAACCAGGACGATTACCGTACCCACATCTACTTATAAATATATCTATTAACTAAAAAAAGCCCGTTTAAAGGCTTTTCGTAGACTGAAACGACCTCAAACTTTCGCTTGATAGGTCTATTGTATCACACTGTATGTAATAAATTAGTTCTCTAAAACCACAGGTCAAGGTGTTTAATTATGGTCCAACTGAGCTTGGTGGAGTCTCCATTGGTTTGTCTAATCTTACTGCAAGTTCCCACATAACCTCTGAATACTGTTGACGCTCATAGGTAAACCCCGTCAATGTATTCGGGTGTAGGCTATCAAACTGGTCATTGAATACTTGTATCCAATATGCTTTTGTCGTCTCCTTTACTAACTCTTTCGTCTTTTCTAACTGATTGCCTTCTGGCATTACTGCTTCTAATATATCGCAAATACGTCTAGTTACTGTGTCCCTGTCTGTCCAATTAACTGGTGCATAGGGCACTTGGCTAGCGTATGCTGGTGCTGGTTGCCTTACTTTACTCATATCTTTCCTTTGCTTGTACTTGACCCGTGATGTTAAAGAACGAATTTCTACTGCCCACATCTTACCACATTCCTATACTTACCTGTATTGACAGCACCTCGTTTGTGATATAAGATGAACCTAATAGATTTTGGCCGTCCCTTGTGGGCGGTTTGGCTTTTCAAGGGTATAATGTAAGTGATAAGCAAGCCAATAGTTTACATAATCCAATAATAGGTATAGATTATAAGTATGAGCGAACGCAGCCCCCGCTACCACGAAATAATCTCACCAGTGAGAGAGCTAGTCCAGCAGCTAGGCGAGTGGGCGTTAGATAAGATTATTCCTAGAGAGTCAGTAGACCACCTTGTCCAGCCTCCTCAACAGGCAGAACAACCGCAGTTACCTTTCGAGGAATAGCGTGGAGCGGCTTACCAACAACCATCACCACTTATGGGAACAAGCCGACTACCGCACCAAAGCAGAAAAGCAACTCCGGGGCTTGTTAGTCGCCAATAAAGTACTTATAACTAGACACGTAGAGCTACACGCCAACTTGTTGCCACCGCCAAAGCCCAAGCAACCTCTAATCCACAACATCTTAAATTACCTGATGGACAAGCCGTGCCGAGGGCAGTTCGATGCAGCCCTGTTCACCATGGACTTTTTACAGCAAGTTGGTAGACCAGACACCCTAGAGCTGGCGGAACACCTAGAGGAACAGGTCATGCACCTTATGGGAAATAGCTATGAGCCGGTATAACTTCGAGTTGAATCAGAGCGGTTGGTACTTGCCCATAGAAGCAGGTGGTGGCTCCATTGACCTGACATACGAGAACACCTGCCTATACACCCATGCCGCCCCTTATCGAGACGTTGACCACGTTTACTTCGAGAGGGAGTCAGAGCTAGGTGGTTTTGTTTTCCGCATAACCCTGCCGGACTTTAGCGACCTAGCCGTGCAACTTATTGAAAAAGATTACCCCCGAATCCACCGCCCTTATCCCGATAAGCATGACTATGAGATATTCGAGGGCGTTCGTGATGCCAAGAATGTAGAAGTGATTGAAGAAGTGGAAGACGAGGACGAGGTCGAAAGGGCTATGGCTAACTTGGATGAGGAGTATGATTACTTACTAGGAGAGTACGATGCCTAGAGCCACCAACCCCGGAAGCGAACTAAATCTTATCTTAATACAACGCAACGAAGAAGAAAAGGCGTTCATCGTAGTGGGCGGTGAGAGACCTCAGATTGACCTGGAACGAGAGCAAGCACAAGTTAAGGGCATTGAGGCGTGTTTAAGCCAATTGGCTCTTAGACCGCCCCAGGATGCGTCAAACCCAGAGCCAGACACCGAGGGCTGGAAGCAGGAAGATGAGTATGGTCTACTGCCTGTGATTTACGAGTTTGACGAACTAACACTATTAAGGAGTAATTTATGAGCGAACGAGATGATTTTTGGAGCAGAGTAGATAGTGAAATGGTTGAATATGAGAACGAACTAGAGCGTGAGAAAGAATGGCTAGAACACGACACAGACCCCGAAGCACTACAAGCCCTGGAGGAGTTTCAGCAGTACCTAGACGCAATGAGCGTAGAGGAAGCCACCACCGCTATTAACGGCTTAAAAGAATACAAGGATAGCCTTAGCCAGCAGAATATAGATTTAGGCTGGCACAAGGATCTACAAGACGGTGCTGATTAGCAACGACTATTCACAATGTTGACCGTGTGATATATACTTAAGTTATCAAGCCGTTGGTTTGAATGCAGTAGGAAACACGAAACCCCCTTCCGAAATGGTTGGGGGTTCTTTGTTTGTCTTAGGTACTTGTGCGGTGAACTTGACACAAACGATTCGTAGGAAAATCACATCGAGTTCACCACACAGCACAATACCCAAACTTGATAGTAAACCACTCAAAACTTATTGTCAATATAAGTCTATAATGAGACCATGCTTCTCCGGCCACGGCTTATTACAAGACGGTGCGGATTAACTGATTATGCTCCTTTATTGGCAACCTGGTACACACCGGCTGCTGTTACGAATGCTACTACTACTGGGAACCACTCTGCACTACCGTAGTAAATGCCAAGCAGTTGTACTCCTGCACCCACAAGGGCTACAAAGAGTTTATTATATTTTTGTAATTCTAATGTTTTCATATCTATCCTTTCAGTTTATAATTACTATCTTCTTGGCCGTCGAATACCAGACACTTTAGCTGGTAGTTGGCTACTAGCACATTATACGGGAAGTAGAGTATTCTCTTTAGCATGGCTATTTCTTCCCTGGCAGTAGCTTCTTAAGCCAATCCCAAAAACTATCTTTATTAAGCACGATGTCGTTGGGGTCGGTAGGGGCTGGTACTTCCTTGATTACTTGTACCTCTTTGATGACTTCTACAATCTTCTCTACTTCTTTTATCACTTCTTTGGCTGGCTTAGCTTTCTCGGCTTCTAGTGCTGCTCTGAGGGCTGCCACTGCCTGATTAGTGTTAGAAAGGTTGGCCATACGTTCACCGAACTCTTTACTGCCAGTGATTGAGTAAAAGCCCGTTTTCCAGTCCTTGCCAGTATAGGCTGCTAGACCGCTTGGGTCAGGGTCACGCCCCAACAATGTTCTATATATATTTACTACGTCACCGTTATTCATAGGTGGTTCTCCTTGTTTAATAAATGCTTCGTTCACATAATCTGGTGGGTACACCCAAATCCCGTTCCTGTTTAATATCCAGTGAAGATGCCGACCGCCTGGCCCTTTAGGGATTGTGAGGCCAGTGTAGCCCATCTTAGCAAGCTTCTGTCCCCGAACGACCCTTTGGCCATTACTCACATAATACTCCTCTGTGTGGCAGAAGCCATGCCTACCAGTAGCCCCTTGTAAATTGAAGCTCCGACCGCAGTTACCGTTATTGGGATTGATGTCAGAAATCGTACCGTCCTCTGGAGCATAGACGTTTATATCAGGATTAGCAGCATAGTCTACGGCATTGTACTGCCCATGCTTGCCCTGGGTGACAGCATTGTTAGTAGGCTTCTGCATGATTTACTCCTTTACTGGTTTTACATCTAGGGGTTTCTTGCCCGTAGTTTTGACTAATAATCCGCCACCATGCTTCTCGGCTGATAATGTAATCGCAGAGCTTTGGAGAGTTTCAAGTATCAAATTATTACTTTTAATCAACTGCTCCAATGCTTCGGGGATAAACTTGAGCGGGACTTCTTTGTAAGCGTCTAGCTTACCCTGTAATGCTCCAATAGCCTCTCGGTTAGCAACATGTTGCTCACGGGCTTCACTCCGCTCAGACTCCAGTATTCTCACTCGTTCTTGGAGGTCTTTAAGGTTCTCATTTTTTACCCTGGAAAACAGCATTACAGTCGCTCCAGCCACCCCTACTAGGTAACCACCTATTGATATTACTGTGGGAAAGTCATTCATTAGACTAGCTCCACTAGAATGTGGGCAGGGTTGAGGGCATCGCCCTGAATTTGTACGCCATTCGTGTTGTTGCTGCTCCTCAAGCCGACGTTGTACGTTTTAGAGGCAGTTGCTGGGGTGCTGACAGCTGCCGTCGCTCCAGCCGATGTTGCACTATTGTCTGCTGCTAAAAAGGACGTTTCGGCTAATTTGGTGCCGGTCACGACAGCACCGTCCCAGAGTGAAACTATCTCGTAGTTGCTGTTAGTATCATTCAAAAGTTGGCCATTAAAACTAACCCTGACTTTTCGATTGGCAGGTACTATCACTGGACAACTCAACCCCGTGGCCTGGGTTACTGTGCTAGAAGTTGTAGTAAAACTTGAGAGAATCCGCCTGTACCCCAATACCTTTCGGCTTGGGTCTCTTGGGCAAATCAAGTTACCTAGTGAGTCAGTGACGGCATAAGGGATAGATGAGGCGATAGGGAATACTCTATCTTCTTGACCTTGGTTTACCTTTGTTGCAGCAGTAATTGTTGCGGCTGCCTGGATGATGCCTACCCTGAGTGAGTTGGCGGCTAAGGCTGAACTGGCTGCGTTAGTCGCTGCTGTGGTGTAAACGAGTGTCCCTGTTCCGTCAGCGTTATCAAGCACATCTATGTAGGTGTCTACGTTGGTCGTGAAAGCTCTAGCTGTGACTGCACCGATACTTAGTCTCCGCCCATTTATGTAGCAAATCATGGCTGTCATTGAAGCGTTAAGAGATGCCCCAACACCATCAGCTGTCCACACGCCGCCAGAAGCCACAAAGTCGAATAGGTAATTGGTACGATAAGTGGTCAGAGGGACGGCCATATCTTCAAGCTTTCCAACGGCTGTAGTGGTGATTTTGCCAGTAGCAACCGTCACAGATGTGGCAGTGATAGCCGAGTGAGTACCTGCTTGGTTGTGTTCTACAAGACCCCACTCTACAATTCTGTTCTCTCTTGTCTTTGAGACGGGGATGTAAACTCTTGTTGACGCACCTGCGGAGTAGTTCCTGTCAGCGTTCCCGTCTACCCAGTCAACATTTGTGATAGATGTAGCTGATGCTACTGTGCCTATAAACTCGTTGTAACTTCCTGCGTCCTGGACTTCTACTCCACCGACAACGGTCACAGTGTCCATTGCAAAGACCATTCCAGTTGCCGTTGGCCAGTTTGTAGTAGCACCGACGGTTATTGATGTACCAGCAATTGTATAACCAGGTGCTGATAGTGTTGTGGCTGTGGATAACCCGACTTCCATAAGTTTATCTGTGTTTGCGGCAGGCATTTTAGTTTCCTTCTTTCATATTATATTTTATCATGTTTTCAGTATTAACTCGTCAAGAGCAATCCCTCTAGTGTTCACGGCACTCAGTATGTAATCAGACCCAGCTGTATCGGCAATAACTTCCCAGTCCAGCTGTGCCAGCAAGCCCTTCGGTTTTACTTTCAGTACCGCAATACTCTTGCCATAAGACTTGACTTCGCCTACGTCTTGACCGTAGTAGTGAGCTGATTTTGATGCTAGAAATGCTCCGCCGTACTGCCACTCGCCTACTCCGGTCATGGTTGTTGTCACTGTGAATGAATCCGTACCAGCGGCTTGTTGGACACCTCGCCTAGTTAAGCCAGTGGCGTTAGCTGTCACCGTGCCTTTGGGTTCAAGTAGTTTAAAGTATTGGTTTCTAATTTTACCTAGAATAATTCCGTCTTCATCCCACACTAGGGATTCAAAGGCCACCCGGCTACGCCAAGCCACATTATCATCAACATGCGTTCGTGAGCCGATTCTAGTAAACTCTAGGACGATGTTATTCACTAATACGCAGAAGTGAGTGTTACCGCTACTATCTTCATATAGCCACATATCTTTGGCAGCTATAGGCCACCTAAGCACCCATAGACCTTTTCTAGCTAAATCTGTGTACCAAATCTCAGTGTTCTCGGTCGATCCTATTGGTAATGCCCAATAAATCTTATCTTGGTATTCGAGGCCAACACACTTGTCTAGCGACCCTAATGCTATATTTGGTAAATCGGCTTCGGCAGCCTGAGAGACTGTATTAGTAGTAAGGACGTTCACGATGTTCTGAGACGTTCCAGTAGACTTAAAATCTAATCCAGTCGGGTAGTAGAGTGCATCCCTAGCCTTAACTGTGCCTCTTGGGGCATACGTTCCTGATTGGCCGTTAGCCTCATACACATCGAAGTAAGTAATAATTTGGTCGCCGATAGTTAGTGAAGCCTGGGCTGCGTGGAATAATTTACCCCTACCGGCAGCACCTTTGGCTGATACCGTAAGCACAGCATCGCCTTTACCGTTGCGGAATCCGTCTACAAAGTTAAGCTCGGTGTCTCCACCTTCGTCGATTGATACGAAGCCACCACCGTTGTAAGGGCTAAAGTCGCCTGTTCCTGGGGCTGAATAATACATTTTGTTGTCAGCGGTTATCCCGAATACCTGAGAGTTCTTGGCATCGTTATACATCCAGTTAAATACAACTCCGGCTGTTGAGTTACCCTCTGGGGCAAGTTTGAATGGGTTAGTGGCTAGAGTACCGTAGTCTATGAATGATATATTGGCGTTGCCTGATACTGTATAAAGCTCTTCTAGCGTAGTAGCTGAGTCGCCGTAGTAGTAAGTATAGCTTGTAGCACCTGTTACTGCCGCAGTTAGAGTAATCGTTATGAAGTCGGTGTTTTCAATCCAGGCATCCCTAACCTTACCTGACGTTACAGAACCTGCAACAGAAGCGATTGACTCACCGACAGCGTTGTTGGCTGATACTCGGTAAAAATGAGTAAATGTTGAACCCGCCATAGCGGTTTTTACTGTTGATGTGATAGCTGGAGTGGTTAGGGCTGTGTATGTATTGACTGAGTTATCTACTAGGTTGATATAGCTCAAGTTGTTCACCCCATTATATATGTAAGCCCGGCTCTTAGATTGAACGCAACTAGCCCAGGCAGCGTTATCGTAGCTACCACCTAGCAAGGAGATAGCCCCACCGTCCGATTGCTTATAAAGCTTTCCCGTTCCCGCTAGATTCTGCATCCAGATGATACTTCTAGTACCGCCGTAGCGTATTGACCCACGACCAATGACTGTATTAGCTGGCTGTGTGCCATACCTTACCAGTGGTGGTCGTGGTCGAGCTACGTTGTCCTGGACTATCTCCATGTTCGTTAAGTCTGAAAGAGAGTCGAGTGGTCGCCTAGAGTTGTCTATTTGTGAGTTGTAACCCTTGGGGAATTTATTCTGGTGGACGTTAATAATCCTTCGAGCTTTCCTCTTGCTTCGAGTATTAGTAAGAGGGTATGGCACTTTAGAATCCTCTTAGCTTGTATGTAACTGTTGGCACTTTTCGAGTATTTCCGTATACCAGACTGCGGTTTTTACGAACCATTTGAGCGTATAGGTTGTTTGCTTTAGTGTTCAACCCCTCGACTTTATCTTCGTATGTGATGTCGTTGAAGCCTATCTCGGCGGCTACTGACAAACACGCCCAGTTAGCATCGGGGAATGGCAATATGTCTGTCGCAGCGGTCAAATCGGCTGGCATGTAGTAACCAGGGATATTCAGTGTGCCACCTATCATGTTATCTGTTGAAGCTATCGCAACAGTAAATGTCAGGACAGTCGGGAACTCATCATTTAGGTAAACCTCTTGGTGATTGATGTTCTGCTCTTCTGGAACAATCAGGTTCAAATCTATCCTGTTGCCCGAAGTATCGGTTACATAGGGGTTTATGCTTGGTGTCAGCAAAGTCCTCGGTATGCTGTAGCTCTGTACGCCTGTAGCGATGATATTAGCATGGGTATATGTCCGGCTAGAAGCTGTGTTCGAGAAGGCTACGGTTACTGTTAGCACGGTGTTGCTGGTAATAGTAGCTATAGTTCGGACTGTCTCGCCTGAGACTGTAACTGTATCGCCCACCTTGTAATCAGTGAAGAACGTGGAAGTACCAGTTAGGGTAGTCGTGGCGGTGGTGGCTACTGTGCCAGGTTCATTAGGTGAGGTCTGTTCAAAGGTATTACGCCAGTTTCGGGTAACATCTTCGTACAGCTCGTCCTTCTTACGGTTCAGTGTATTAAGCCAATAAACAGCGTCTTCGTCGCCATGTGTCGGGGCATCTTCGTCTGTACCTCTGAGGGTGTATGATGTTCTCTCGTAGAATTCTGTCAGGGTCATGATAGCGTACTCGCTCTTTCATCCCGTTGCAATATCATGCCTGACCGGTTTAGTTCATTGTAACACATTATTTTCCTTTCTTTACGTTTAATCTTGCGACGTTAGGTTTACGCATAGCGACCTTAGATCCACTCGCTCTGCCGGACTTGCCACCTGTTACCTTGGCTGAATTGACCAACGCCCTTAGCTGTTTTCTCTGTGCAGCGTCCATGGACATAAACTTGGCTATATCGTGAGAACCCCCCGCCACTGATTTGCCCTTGCCCTTTTTGCCACCTTTTCTATCTGTGTCAAACTTCACGTTGCCGTTCTTGTCCCTAAACTTGTTCTTCTCAATAACACCTGCTTTGACCTGAGCGTCATCATAGGCTAGGAGTTTATCAGCAACTTCCTTGCCGTCATCTTCATTAGTAACGTAGTCGTAAATATCGCCCTTATTAAGTGAGTAGAACTCCCTAATCTCTTTGTCGTAGTCTTTGCCAACCTTAGCTTTGGCTAGTTCGTTAGACTTCTTTAAGTCCTCAACCTTAGATATTTTACCTAGTTTTTTGTCTCGTTCGTACTGAGCAAGAGTAAGTTTATATTCAGCGTCCTTTTCAGTACGGATAACATCGTCCTTTTCGGTATCATCTAGGGCAGCGAATCTCTCTAAAGTTTGTACGTCATAGTTGTTCATGCCTTTGGGGATTTCGCCAGCGTCACTTGCGTATCTGGAAGTATCTATGTTACCACTCTGTATCAATGATTTCTGGTCTTTGGTTAGTTTAGATGCTTTCCCGCTAAAGTCTTGTGCATATTCCCCTACTTGGTTATCTGCCATATACTTGCGTCTTTCGACAGCTCGTATATCTGTTGACAACTTAGAGAGCTTAGACTTCTTGTCGGCATCGCTTAGTTTTTGGAAGTTAGAGCTTTGAATTAAGTCAGCTTGAGCAGTAGACAGAATCTTAGCCACTTGGCCGTCTATCTCTTTGGTTTGTTTCTTGTCCAATAGTGGGTCGGCCTGAGTGGCTTCTTTTATAGAATCTAGCTGTGCGTCTACTGGATTTACACCTCTGTCATTAGTCACCCTAACTGGTGAGAAAGCGTTTAACCCTGGGTTATTAGCAGGTATCGGCTCGCCTCGATAGTCTCTGGTCGGGGCTTTTTGTCTAAGTCCTGGGTATTGTTGCATCAAAGATTGTACTTGTTGGTCAAAGTAGTTTTGGGTTGTGTCTACTTTGCGTTCTGTGCTATCGGTCATTCTAGCTACCCAGCCAGTAAAAGCTCTAAACGGTACGACCTGCTGAATATTATTAGACACCATTCTTGCTATGTCTTCTTTGTTGCCACCGATTGCCCCTAATGTATCTCCAACACTTTTAGCATAGGACTGGTCAGACATGAAGTTGCCGTATTTAGAGACAGCTTCTATGGTCTTATCTATAAAACTTTGGTCAATATCGCCCTTATTGAAAGCATCGTCTAACGCAGAAACCATTGCCATAGGGAATGATATAGACGGGTGGAGCTTAGAGAAGCCTACCCACTTGCCACCAATTTTTACTGAATAGGGTTGTTTCCCCTCGGCTCTAAATCTGTTGCGTTCTTCTGCGTCTCTCGGTTCAGCCCACGTCATATCTCCAGCACCGACAAGCATAGCGGATAGTCCAAAGACTGCCGTACCCATAGTTGCACGAGTCAAAGCCGTAACTTTGTCTGTATTACCTTTCATATTTATTATGCCGAGTGGCGAGTATTCAATCACTCCCTGTTTGTTGATATTGTTGATTGTCCTGACAAAAGGTACAGTGAACTTAGATACGGTAGAAATAACTGGGTTTTTACTGTTTCTACCGCTCATTACAATATCTGCGAAACTGTCCATAGCGTCTAATGCTATGCCTTGCCCTGGTTTATGTGAGTCAGCCTGGAATACTCTATAAGCTGATTCTTCCTCTATCAATGCTGATTTGTTGCCACCTAATTTGATACCTTTTTTAGTCCGTGAGTCTAACGCAGCTTCTTCGCCACCATTCGCCATTGTCCTGAAGAACTTATCCATACCGTCAAGCACACGCATAGGGAACGACAATGTCTTATATGTTGCACCCTTTATGCCTTTAGTCGCAAGTGGTATGTTGTAGTCGTCAAAGTCAGGGTTGGAATACTTACCCCCGCCTGTTAATGCGTCCTTAAAGTTGATAGTAGCGTTGCGAATGTTGGTTATAGAACCCTTGCTATACGCCAATCCCTCACCAGCAGCATATTTGCGTTCTTTTCCGAATGCACCACCGATAGCGTCTATAGTGCCTCTAAGAGTCTTTTCTACGGGTGCTACGCCTAGAACCCCCTGTGCGTTACCAAAAATGTTGACCATTTGAGTAAGTGGACTAGAGAGCATCGAGTTGTACCGTACGGTGTCTAGCCATTGTGAAGCTCTAGCGGGTACTAACTCTCTATAAGCAGAAACCACTGCTTTAGAGTCGCCGAAGTCTACGTCTGCTAGTCTCTTTGTATATACATCAGGATTTACCCCAGCCTCATCGAATAGCTTAAATATTCGTTGCTGTGGGGTGTCTAGTTCATTAGCAATAATTCTACGAGCCTGTAGTTGTCGGGCTAGGTCTGTGCCTTGCGTCCTACTGACACGCCCCTGTGCAGCTGCTTCTTTTAATAATGATTCTGCCTTGGTCACATCACCAGCTTTTCGTGCAACCTCGGCTTCATTCATAAGTCTTACTGCGTCTTGGCGTACATTGAGCTGTTCGGCTATCTTAGTCTTTGTTTCGCCTATTGAATATGTTTTAGTGTCTAGCCCCGCTCCCTTAGCTATGCTTTCAACTTCTTCATTAGTTAACTTCTGAACTGTGCTAGCGGTTTCTTTATCAAGTTTAGCCATAGCATCATAGCCACCGTCCATATTGAGTCTATCGGTGTTAAGTTTGACCTGTGTCTTTTTAGTAGTATCCTTAGGTAATGATGTTTTATCTTGGATATTTACTTTTTCTACTGGGGTTCTTTGTGATCGTGGCGTACGCTGTGAAGTTTCTTGATCGTTAGCCCGTATCTTTGTACTCTTACTGTCTAGGGAGTCTTGAAGTCTAGGCTTAGGCTTAAGCCCTGCATCCTCTAGTTGTCGGGCTACTTGTTGGGCTTTAGGGCTGGGTTTAGGGGTGTTAGCTTCAAGCATGCTACTATTAGGTAATGAATCAACAGGACTTTGTTCTACCGTGGGTGCTTGTGGGGTTGCTTGGGTTGAGTCTTTTGCTTTTGCTTTTGATAGCTCTATAGTACCGTCAGCGAATACTTTGTTTTTTGGGTTGGCTTTACTCATAGCCATACCCTTACCATCTCGTATATTGAGGTCTTCTTTCTTTACGTCTAGGGAGTCGTAGAAAGGTTTAGTTTGACGAGCCCCATCAGTCATGTCCTTACGAGCTGATACTGCTCGTGCTTCGGCTTCTCCGGCTAGGTTGCGGTAGTCTTGCATCGCTTTACCCGTAGAATTCTTTGGTGAACCACCTCTTGAAAAGCCTTCATAGCCTTGTATCTCATGTTGTATCTCATGTAAAAGCTTGCCCTTTGATTCTGGCGTTAATGTCTTTATAAAGCCTGGATTCTCTAATCCTGCAAGCGAGTTTATCTCTCGTCGTGAAAACGCTAGTTTTATTACCTCTTGCAGCGGTACTCCCTTTGTATCTGCATCAATTTGTTTTTGAGAATATCCAAGTTCCTTAAGTTTTGTATTAACTTGCTGCCGTGAGATTTTAGATACATCAGCTTTTACTGTCTGTGATTCCTGTGCAAAACTATCGCTTATCTTTAATGTCCCAGTTCTGTCATCTAGTGCTGCACTGCCTTTTGGAAGTTTTGAGTCTATTTCAATAGGCACATCTTTCATGCCAGGGTATTGTTTATACAGTTTAGGGTGTTCTAAAACATCACCAAGAAATCCACCACTTGATAAGTCAGCGTCCTTTACCTTCGCACCCTTATCACTTACCTCAAACCGTGGCTTGCCGTCTACTCCGTCAAAGACTCTGCCTTGCTTTTGTTGCTTTTTGAAGTCAAGTGCTAGGGGGCCTGCTACAAACCCGTCTTCGTTCAACTTCTTAAGCCCTAACCTGTTGCGGCTAGACTTTTTAGCGTCAGCGATCTCCTGTTGCAAGAAGCCCTTTAAGCTCGGATCTTGTATGCCCTCGGTAGCTTTTAGAGCCGACTTGAAATCGCCAGCATTGTAGGCTTGTTCAAACTGTGTCTGAGCATCATTATCTGGTCGTATGCCTGTGGATAAGTCAGCTACTGTAGGCTGTGCTGCTTGAGATTGCCCGACTAATCTACTAGTAGGTTGTGGGGTTTGGTCTTTTACTAAGTTAGTGGTTGGCTTGCCTCTACCGCCAGCGAAGTCAAAGCCTGTACCGGCTACACCACCGGCTATGCCACCGAATAGTGCTGACTCCGCTACACCCTCTGTCAAGCCCTGGCTTGGGTCGTATGTTTTATTAGTTATAAGGTTGGAAGCTGCTTGCTGTGTACCCTCTTGTGTACCCTCGGTTAAGAACCGACTCGCTGTTTTTGTGAGTAGGTTACCGCCACCTGGGAACTTCAAGGCATCAAGCCCTACCTTCTCAAGTGCCGCCTCTACGCTACCCTGGACGGCTCCGACACCGAAAGCCTTGTCATCACTCAGTCCAGCTTCTTTAGCTCGCTTCTGGGCATCAGAGAATGTCCTAGCACCCATTAGAGCCGACGGGAGTACAGTACCGCCACCAGTTGCTATGGTGGTCGCTACCTGAGCACCTACGCCACCTATAGCCCTGCTTGCACCAGCAGCATACTTGTTATCAGTCTCTCGTTGTCCGTACCTAGATTGCTGAACTTTACTCTCTACTAAGTCGTTAGCACCCCTACCCACTCGTTGCAGTTCAGCGTTGTTCACCTCGTTGGTAGTACCTAGAGGCTTGCCAGTTAAAGCGTCCTTGCCAAACTCAACTATGTTCTGCCCATAGTTCATCGGGTTGGCTATGTCTAGCACCCTACCTGGGACAGTGTTATCGAATGAGGCTTTCAAATCTATTAGTGAGCCAGGTACTTTAGCTACAGTTTCAATAGCGCCACCTTGCAGGTTGTTGAGTAGCTGGTCTACTAGGCTTCTATTCTTGGGGTCTTTTAACGCCTCTGCATCCTTTTGTAGTTGCTGTGCAGTGTAATCCCTTGGCATGCCCTGAGATACACGCCTGAACTTATCCGCCTCAGTGTTAGGGTCAAATACATCTCTAGCACGGTCTAGTACCCCTTGGCGTGGTCTAGGTGCGTTGTTACTACCCCTGTTGTTACTAGGTGGTGGAGTTCTAGCTGGTGCTCTTTGTGGGTTTTGGTTCTGAAACGATTTACCGCCATCGAGCGGGTTCGCCTGGTCAAAGAGTTTCTTCAGGAATGACATTAGCGTTCCTTTCTTATAGACCTAGTAGTTTCCTTACATAGTCTGCTGGTGAGTCGTCAAATGCTCGGTACGGTTGGCCAACCTCGTTATAGCCGGAACCGTCTTCGTATCTTTTGTTGAGGTGCTGCGGGGTGAACCCTGTTTCGGGGTTCTGCCACCAGCGTCCAGGTTCAACTGAACTGAGAGGCATCTGTCCCTTGCGTGTATTCACTAACATGTCGTCTTCAGCACCGCCACTGTTTTGTTGCTGCCTGCCGCCGTACTGACTGATGTCCTCTGGATAGCCAAAATGCTTGGGATCAATTGCCCTTTTGCCAAAAAATCTTTCAGGGTGAGCATTATACTCGTCTGCTGTATCTTGGCTATATGGTACTTGTGCTTGACCTACTTTTGGTGTCATTGGTTGAGCCATTTTACGTTGTGGTAATTGTGGTCGCTGTTGTGAACTGCTAAATGTCTTACCGCCATCAAATGGATTAGCTTGGTTAAATAGATCCTTCAAAAAACTCATTATATTGCTTCCTCAAACTTCCTTTTCAGCGGCTGTGCGTATGGGCTGTACGGACTGTTACCGCCCTGGTTGTTGGCGTTGATTGATGCCCTGTCTGTTGTGTACTTAGCTAGGTCTGGTGTCTGCACGTTTACAGGCTTTATATTGTATGGTGTCCTGAACCTTGCGAATAGACCGTCTAGTTCAGCGTTGCGACTATTGATGTCGTTTAAGAATGGCTGTTGAGCTGCCACACCGTTAGCACCTGTAAGCCTGGCTCGGTCATTGGCTGCTGATGCCAGTCTTTGACTTATTGAGTTCTTGTTCTCTATGACCCCGGCTCGTAAGCCTGACTCCTTAGAGTTTCGTTGTTCAGATAGGTCATCTAATAGGTTCTGGAAGTCTACCTTCGCATTGTCCTCGGCTGTGTCCAGGGCTCGGAAGTTCTTACCGAATGTGTCGTTTACACCGCTTCTTTGGGTACTGGCGGTTCGTGCTACTGCGTTCGGTGCTGCGAATTGGTATGCACTTGAGCCTGAACCTGATGCTAGACCTAGTATTCGTCTAACACTGTCGGCTAGGTTTCGTGCGTTACTGTTCACCGTTCCAACTGCTTTTAGTTTGTCGTTAGTTGTATCTGTTCGCTGGGTCTCAAAGCCCTCTAAGGCTCGTGAGCGTTGTTCGTTGGCTCGGCTAGACTCTCTGTTGAAACTGTCATTCAAGCCGGTCAGTCCTTGGTTAAGCCCTGTATCTGCTCGCCCTAGCTGGCCTTGTAGTTGCCCGATTAACGAGTCGTATTGTGCAACGTCTTGTGATGTACCGCCGCCACCGCCACTGTTGTTATTGCCGCCACCGGAATACGCACTGTCACCGCCACCGCTTACTGGCGGTCTTTTATATATTTGTGGGAGACCCCGCCCAGGTTCAACCGCTTGTGTGTTCATCCAGTTTGGTTGAGGATCAGCTCTCCCGACCACCACACTACTAGAGTCAGCGTAAGGACTCTTAGCGGCTGGTTGATTGTTACCAAAAACTGCACCGATTGGGTTCCATCCAAAAATTCCTGTTCCCATAATAATTCTCCAATAAAAGTTATTTTTACTTCTATCGTCCGGAGTCTCGGTAAAGATAGTGCTTTCGCTATATCCCTTGCCTTGATGGGCTAGAGGTTTATTGAGTGTAGTATAACACATTAAAACCAATACAAGCAGTATTGTCGCAAATGTTAGTCTATACTTCATTAGTGCTTTCTTTTATTATACAGCCGACTTAACTGGTTGGACTACGAAGATTTCTTGTACTATGTCGTTATCGGTTACGGCTTCGCCAGTTATCTTGAGCGTGATTGCAGTGGAAAGAGTCTCGGCTGCGGTCGCAAAGTCGGTAATTGAAACTGTTGAACCGGCTACTAATGTTGCATCGCATTTCTGGGTGGTTGCACCTGTCCGAATAACCTGACCTGTTACTACGAAATCATAGGCAGTTGATACAGCAATTCCTGATGCACCTGTATCTAATATAGTAGTTGCTCCGTATTTTACTCTGATACGTTTAGCGTTGGCGTTATTAGCTATCGTACCTGATGCTCTGAACTGAAAGCCCTCGCCGTTAAAGGTCATAAGATTAGCAGTTACAGCGTAGGTCATTAGGTTATCCTCGCCTACCCCGATGTTACCAACAGCTGTAGTAACTACTTTTAAGGTACGGTTTCTCATAATGCTGTGTCCGCCTCGTAGACTAAATAGCCCTGATAAGTTGTACCCTCGACTATCGGTAAGGGGTTAGTTCGTGTAAATAAGTTACCGACATTACCGTCACCTGGCTGGGTAATAAATCCTAAGATAGGGTCTCCTCCTCCAGCCTGTACAAGAGCAGGGGCAACAAGTTCAGTCGCAGGGATAGAACTATCGTTCAAATACCCGAATCCTCCTGGTGTAGCGTAACTAGCTGATGCTGGTGGTGCTTGCGGTATAACAGGCAGAGAAGCGATAGGTATAAAAAGTGGCCCACCATTACCCCAAGTTGGTGATGCTCCTATCTTAAAGTAGATGTGCATTTGTACGCTACGACCCATTCTTTTATAAACTAATTTAATTTCAGAGCCAGTGCCTAGATTAACTGTACCGCCGAATAAATCAGAGAATGTAGTAATTGAGGTGTGAATTATCCATGGCGTATCAAGTGCGGCGTTGACTGATACTTCGGTAAGCGGTTGTGGGGCTCGTATAATCATAGTCATGGAGTAATCTCCGTAACGTAGGCAAATCCGCCGGCATCGCTTGCCCAGATACCGTTTACTACTCCCGTATAATCATCAATTATTACAGCGTCATACTGAGCTAGTCTATAGGTATAAGAAGTAGCTGAAGCTGTTGCACCCTCTTTAACATACAGCACTGCACTAGAATCATTAGTTATAGTTAATCTAATCCGATTAGCGTTCAGGGCTTTTAGGGTTGTTGAGGTGGTAGCATCGCCCACTTGTGTGACGGCAGAGGTTGCACCACCGGCACCGCCAAATGCACCAGATACAGGGAGTTTACCATCAGCATCTAGCTGTATCGGGATCGGCGTACCGGCAGTGTTGACTGCTATCCAGCTTGTACCACCTCCACCTCCACCACCGCCTACTGGCTTGTCAATAATCTCTTTTAGTAACTTGTGTGACTTCTTGAGTAGCTTTTCTACCTCTTTGTTATCAGTCTTGTATTTAGGTATAACTACACCGTTTACGGCTTTGACTACCTCTTTAATGCTGGTCTGGAGTGGTTTTAAGTCTACTTGCTTGCCCTTGACGGCATCGTGGACGTTCTTTAGCCCCATTTCAACAGTCTTGAGGTCGGTAGGTTCTACTACTAGCTTCTGCTCTTTGACTACTTTTTGTACAGCTAACACCGCCTGTCCGAGGCTTTCAAGCTGTTTAGAGTAATCAACGAACTGTTGCTTCTCTGACTTCGGTAGCTCTTTAGGTATCTTCTTAGCCTCTGACAAAACTTCTCGCATTAGCTTGGTCATTGGGTCGAGGTCAGTGTTCTTGTGTGTCTTGAGCGTTGTATGTAGGCTTTCTACGGCTTGTTCTACCTTTAGAGCGTCTGGTGTGCCTATTGAGCGTAACTGGTTGGTTACAACGGTCTTAGTGACCTTCTTGTCCAAGTAATCTACTAAATAGCTGAAAGACTTAACCACAGTCTCTTGGAGCTGTATGTTGGCAACCTGTTTTTCAATTTCACGTTGCTCGTCGTCAGACTTAGCCTGTTTGTCCTGGTGAACCTGTTTTAGTCGATCAAATCCGTCCATATTGTCCTTTACTGAGGCTAGAGCTGTATTACTCTAACCCATTATACTACTTTACACCGCTACTAATGTTGCACCGTCGCTCATTGGTTGCCATTCAACAAAGTGTCGAATAACGCCTGATGTTGGGGTGTTTGTAGTCGTGTAGGTAAACTCTATGTCAGTTTGAACGGCAGCGGTCTTTTGTACTACCTCAAATGGCATGTATACATCTGGGGCTGTCGCTGCAACTGGGTCAATAACCTTAGCTGCTAATGAGTTGTCGGCTGTAAGGGCTACAGACACTAAGCTCTTGCGAGTAAGTTTTGAACCTACCGAAAAGCTAGATATGGTTGTCCCGGCTGCTGCTGATATTGGTAGCTGGGCAGTCTGGTCGTTCGTACGCCAGTGTGTTGCAGTTACGTTTGAGCCTAGTGCGGTAGTTACTATTGAATATAGCTGAGTAACTTTTACTGTGCCGGTTACTCTGAATAGAGGCGTAGATACGGTCGTGTTGTCACCTGTGAGGGTTTGGTCTTTGAAAGCCTTGTTGAACTTCGAGTTGAGTAATTCTCCGATTGTTGGCAATTTAATATCCTTCTTTCTTTAGTTTAGTGGTGGTTGTTTTGCCGTTACAGTCATGCCCTGGGGCTCTGTAATCAGTGGCGTTAGACCACCGTTAGTTAGCTCTACGCTGCTGCGAAGATTCCGCTTTGTGCAACCATTACCCAGTTAGTACCGTCAGCTACGAGAGTGATTGTGTCACCCACGACTGCTGTACCTTGAGTATTAGTCAAGGTAGTACCTGAGATAGCTGCACCAGCTGCATTAGCCTTAGCTTTGATAGTTCCACCTGTGACAGTGAATCCAGCCGTGACGTTAGCTACTACAAAGGTGTAAGTCAAACCAGCTACGTTAGTTGGTAGTGTCCATGAAGGAGTACCACTAGTCGAACGGTTAATGTTTACGCTACCTGAGTTAGCGGCTGTTAGTACAACTGTTGCGCCTACTAAAGCGCTCTGTGTTACGACACGAGATGTTCCACCTGTAGTGGTCAATACGCCTGAGATGGTAGTTGCACCACTAAAAGTGTTTGTTCCACTAAATGTGTTGTTCCCGATAAGGGTGTTGTCCCCTTGTCTTATGAATTTTGGCATGTTATTTTACTTTCCTTGTTATTTGAGAGAGCCTATGTTGTCGCAGAGTTCTGGTCATTGACTACTCTGTCGTGACGGTATAGGCGGATTTCAATT
>Ga0163151_10001400_pt1 | contig 40501 bp, 50 predicted proteins | sample OliLakLV19MP5IB2_FD_145596 | JGI IMG/M metagenome (GOLD analysis project Ga0163151, IMG submission 145596) | Freshwater microbial mat bacterial communities from Lake Vanda, McMurdo Dry Valleys, Antarctica - Oligotrophic Lake LV.19.MP5.IB-2 | ecosystem: Environmental > Aquatic > Freshwater >... | reverse complement strand
ACCTTAACGCGCTTGCGGCGCGCTGTCAAGCGCAATCCGATTCCCATGTTTGAGAATCCGGTCACGCGGCGCGATATTTGCGGAGCGGTCGAAAGTGTATTAAAATAGCACACTTCGTCCGTCTGGTGTGCGATTCCGCACATGAGCAAGAGGTGGGTCGTTTCATGGCAGTTCTCGATCCTTCGGACGTTCCGCCTCCCAAGCCGCGTCGCCGTCGGGCCAAAACGCCCGCTCCGCTGCCCGAGGTACCTGATAAAGAGGCAGTCGTGCCTGCGGCTCCGGTGAACTACCGCGAAGACCCGGCCGCGTACTGCCGCAACGTCCTCGGCATTCACCTCACCCCGATGCAGGAGGAGTTGTTCCGGCTCGTGCGGACTCCGCCCTACCGTCTGCTCGTGTCCTGCGGGCACGGTGTCGGCAAGAGCTACTTCGGCGCGGCCTTCATTTCGTGGTTCTTCGACAACTTTGCTCCTTCTGCAACACTAGCTACAGCGCCGACTCACAAGCACGTCAAGAACATCCTCTGGCGGCACGTCCGGACCCAGCGTCTCGCGGCCGGGCTGGGCGGATTCGTCGGGAACGTCGTTCCGGAGCTTCGGGGCGAGCTTCCCGACCACTACGCCGAGGGCCTGGCCACGGAGTCGGGAGAAGGCTTCTCGGGGCGTCACCAGCAGTACATGGCCTTTCTCTTCGACGAGGCGACGGACATCAACCCGGTTTTCTGGGACGCCACGCACTCGATGTTTCACTCGCGTCCGGGCCATCACTGGATCTGCTTCTTCAACCCGCTCAACACGTCCTGCCAGGCGTACAAGGAGTGGAAAGACGGCGACTGGCACAAGATCGGCATGGGCTGCCTGGACCACCCGAACGTTCTGGCGGGCCTGGAGGAAAAGGACGAACCGTTCCCTGGCGCGGTCAGCGTCCACCAGATCAACTCGTGGACGAAGTCGCATTGCGAGCCCATCACCTCTGTCGAGGCCGAGGCGGACGCCGCGTCGATCCTCTGGCCCCCGCAGGGGTACGGCACGCTTTCAACCCCTTCTGTGTGGTATCGTCCCGATGCGTACATGGAGTCGCGGTGCCTGGGCCGCTGGCCCTCGGGCGACGTGTTCGGCGTGTGGTCGCTGCACGCCTGGAAGTGCGCGCTGCGCGGCATCGAGTGGAAGCCCGGCCTCTCGGTCTACCCGGAGATCGGCTGCGATCCCGCGGGCAAGGGCGACGACTACGCGGCCATCCACGCCCGCTGGGGGCCGTGCAGCATCCACCACGAACGCCACAACGGCTGGACGCACAAGCAGCTTGCGTCACGGCTGAAGATGCTCTGCCTCGACATGGCGACGCGGTCAAACGCCATCCGGCCTCACGACGCACGGCAGATCGAGCCCGAGGAGATCGTCGTCAAGATCGACGCGGACGGACTCGGCGGCTACCTGATCGACGAGCGGGGCGACTTCAACTTCGTTCCGGTCTGCGGATCCGGGCAGCCGCTGCGGTCGGAAATCTACCACAACAAGCGGGCCGAACTGTGGTTCCTGGCGGCGCAGCTCGCCAAGGACGGCCGCATGAGCCTCGCGGCGCTGCCGAAGGATCTGCTGAACAAGATCGAGCACCAGATGCTTGCCCCTCGGTGGATGACGCAGGCACAGAGCGGCAAGGTGATTCTGGAGGACAAGGAGGACATCCGCGACCGCATCGGGTGCAGCCCCGACGACGCCGACGCCATCATCCTGGCCTACACCGGGCACGGCTCCATCGCCAGCATCGCGTGGGAGGTGGCGTCGCAGGCCGAGGCGGTGGTGGACACGAAGAAGAAGTGGGAGCCGCCGACCAGCACCAACCCCTTCAAGGACGTTCCGTCGCCGTTCGCCGAGGAGGCGGACGACTTCGGCGAGGAGGTGAAGACACGGTTGTGGCAGTTCGGGTCGCAATGAAAAGAGGGCGGCCCCCAACGAAAAAGCCGGCCGGGACTGATGGTCCCGACCGGCTCGGTAGCGAGGCTCCCTGCGGCCTCGTCGCTCGTGTGTGTCACGCACCCCGCCGGACGGGCATCACCCCACCAGTGAGGTCGTTGGGCTCTGGTGCGCGGCGGTGTCCCCTGCGATCATCTTCGCCTCCATCGCCACGCCCTCGACGCGCGCGACTTTGGCCTGCACGTCCTTCACCCCTTCGACGGCCCGCCCAGCCTCGCGGCGGGTCAGGGTGATGCCCAGCGACGCGAGGAAGCCGATCATCATGGTCATGGTCTCGGCATCGACCCAGTGGAACGCGCCGTTGAGGGCGACGAACGCCGTGGCGATGGCGACCAAATACGTTTTCCAGCCCTTCAAGGCCGCGAGCAAGTCAAGCGGGTTCATGGTGTCTCCTTGCCGCGACCGCGGCGTCTGTAGGTCAGCGTCAGCAGCCTCCACCGCCACCGGATTGCATCGGGGCGCCCATGATCGGAGCAGGTCGCGCCGGCCATGCCGCGCGTCGAGACCGGGGCCGCCTCTTGACCCGCTTCGCAGGTATTGCCACCTTGCGGATCGCCTTTGCCGATGGCGACCCCTTCAAGGTCTTCATCTTCACCATCTCGCCGCCCTTCATCCGCCGGATGATGACCCGTCGCGTCGGGTTGTGCAGGTAGTGCGGCAGCGACACGACGACGCAGCCAGCGACCGGCCGCGACTCCTGCCCCACGAAGACGATGAGCGGCTTGCCGGCGCTTACCGCTTCGGCGCGAGCGTCCGCGTAGGGGTCGGCCTTCGGCGCGGGCGGTGCTGGCTGCCGTTGGCGCAGCGCGAGCGCCAGGGCCAGCGCGGCCCTGGCGTCCTCGATGGGGCCAGCCTGCACGCACGCACTCGCGAGCAGCAGACTCAGGATCGCATTGCGCATCTCACGCACTCCGGGGCCAGAGACGACGCAGAACCTCGAACAGCACGGACAGCAGCAGCAGCCAGGGAAACCCCACGACGGCCCCATGCGACGCCTTCAGCTCCGTCGTGCGGACGTCCAGCATGTCGGCGAGTTCCGCGTCGGTTTTCATCGCGAGTTCGCTATCAAGCGGGGCGTTGCCGAACGTCCACGCAATCGGCTCGGCTGCCGGCTGCGCCCAGGCGAGCGCGTAGCCCGCCAGGTGCCAGGCCGCGTGTCGCACCGTGGCCGGGTCCGACGGCTTGCCGCGCAGCTTGTCGACGACGACGACGGCCGCTTCGGCGAACGACGTCGGGTACGGGTGGAGCATGACCGGCCCTCAGAAAATCCAGGGGATCGTGCGGGAGACGAAACCGTTGAAACCGCTGAAGGCGTAGACCTCGCCCGACTCGCAGATTTTGTCGGCGGTCTTTTCGAGGATGTAGAAGCCGCCCGGAGGCTCGCCCTGCGTTGGCGCGGGATGGGCTTCCGGTCCCCAGTTGTTTTGAATCAGCAAGATCAATCCCAGGTCGGGATGATCCCACGCTTCCGAACTGCTCATTTGATGTGCCCAGCTCGCATTCCAGTCACCGATGTTGACGGCCGGGTTGCCGCGCTTGCGAATGCCAGTCGTGCCGAAATTGGATGCGAGCGTGACGGGGTAGCCGTTCTGCAGCGCGGCCTTCCACTCCTGCGCGTTGCGGAGGCGAGCGGCCGCGCCGATCAGGTGTTTGCGGGCCACGTCCATGCAGTCGAGCGACTGGCGGGCGTCGCCGTCCGACCACGACAGCTCCACGGACTTCGACAGCTTCAGCCAGCCGTCCTCTTCGCTGAACGCTGGAAGGCCGTCCTTCTCGTCCACCGCGAGGTATCCGTCCTTGATGGCGGCCTCCGCGTACGCGCTGCCGAGGCTACCTTCGCCGGGGGACGTCATGCCAGACCGGAAACGAGAGCGGCCGTAGGTGAATGGCCACCACAATTCCTTGTACTCTTCCGGCTCGTTCCCGATGGCGATTTCCACCGCCATCAGGTTCTTCGCCATGTTGCCACCGCCCGCACCTACGCAGGAGCCAGTGGTCTGGAAATTGTATTTGAGGAATTTGCCGAACAACTGCACGCCAGCCTGCCAGAGACAGACGCGCCCGTCGTCGCCCCGATACAGTTCGTTCGCCGGGAACGCGGCCATGCCGGCCACGATCCGCTCGTGGTTCGCGTTCATCACCGCCGTTCGGTCCTCGAACGGAATCCAGCCGCACGGATGGTTCATCGCACGCCCTCCAATGCCGTCGCCACCTTGGTGAAGTTCCGTGCCGCCAGACTCCGACCGGCCACGTCCAGGGGTGCCGTGCGGCGCGTCGGCAACTCCTTCCGCAGCTCGGCTTGCACCGCCGCTTGCACCGTCGGGAGCTTGCCGCTCACCCCGAGAGACTTCGCGGCGTCGGACATCACGTCGAACAACGCGCCCCAGGTCGCCACCGACGGGTTGCCAGCGGTGTCCGCCGACTGCCGGTAGAGCGCGGCCAGCGACGCCTTGCTCGCCGCTTTCCCAGCGTCAGTTTCCGCCGTGTAGGCCGCTTGCAGGGCCTGGCCGAACGGATCGTTGGGATTCGGAGGAACCGGAGGCGCCGGAGGAACAGGCGGCGCACCTCCCACCACAACCCAGCACGTCGCCACCGGCGTCGGCACTCCACCGCTCGCCGACTGCGCCTGCACGCGATACCGCCCGACCCGGCTCGCCGCGACGATGACGTGATTCCCGGACCGCAGCGCGTGCGGCGGGAACTGGTGCAACCCCGCGTCCGGCAACGTCCAGAGGATCGTCGTGCAGTTCGTTTCGGCGTCCACGTCGACATACTGGCCCGGCTCGGCCCGGACCTCGGCCGGCAGCGTGACGAACGGTGCATCGGGAGCCTGTCGCTGGCCCCACTTGTACGCGCCGTAGCCGATGCCTCCGACGACGGCCGCCACGGCGAGCCAGCCGACTGCGATCTGTGCGATCTTCTTCGGGTCCACGGTGATCCCCTTCACGGTGTCTGTGTCCGGTGCAACATCGACGGGCTCCGGTCCATGTGGTCGAGCCGCTGATAGATTGACGCAATGCTCGCCTTCGTCTCGGCCGTCGCCGCCTGCAGCGCCGCCCGGGTTTCTCCGATGGCCTCGACAGTCTCCTTGCTCACCTCGAAAAGCTTGTCGTTCATGGCTCGATTTTCGACTCGCTGCTCCTTCAACTCCCCGACGAATTTGTCCGCGATTCGGTTGATGGCCGCCTCGAACGCAATCTCTCGTTCCCGACCCTTCCGGTCGGCGTCCGCGGCCATCAAAATGATCTGCGCGTCCTTCGCGTCGAGTCGCGCCATCAAGCTCTTGACCAGCCAGACGATGCCGGCCACGACGGCCCCGGTGATCGCGGTCAGCGACAGCCCGCCGGCGATGCCTTCGCCCATCGTCAGATTTTGGGCTGCGGCGTCAGCAAATAGGTCATGCATTATGCACTCCGGATGTCATGCAGACCCTGGCGGAGCTCACTGCCAGCGCGGCGGCCAGAGCGAGTCATCGAGCAGCCATTGCAGCCAGTCGGTCACGGGCTCGCCTCCTCAGTCGTCGCCGGGAGCCGCCTCACGGCCGCGGCAGTCCGCGATCCTCGGCGGTCGGCAGGCCCGCCACCCGCCGCCGAATCTTCGCGAGCTCCCGTTGCCGCGCCGCGAGGGCGCGGGCTTCGGGCGGCGTCGGGTCGCTGCGGTTGCCGCCGGCGAGGGTGTCGACCCCCTGCGTGCCACTGCCGACGGGACAGGTATGCACGCCGCAGACCGTGCATTGGTGGCCGCCCTTCGTGTACTCCCACTGGTGGACCATGTCTCGCTCGCTGCAACTGACGGTCGCGAGCTCGAAGCACACCGCGCAGCTCTTGCGGCCCGCGTGGTCGTAGGTCCAGACGTGGCGGCCCTGGTCGTCGCCGGGGCAGAGCGTGTCGGGGGGCAGAGCGGCGGATGCCGGTGCATCGGCTAGCTCCCGTTCCGCGGTCGCACGCAGCCGCAGCAGCGCGGCAGGCGTCCATCGCTGCCCCTGGCTCGCGGGCGTTGCTGGCGTTGCGGCCGCCAGCACTTCGAGAATCTCGTCCTGCCGTGCCAGCCGCGCCCGCTCGCGGCGGGCGGCGCGCTTGGCGGCGCACCAGCGACAGCCGGCGCGGCCCGCGAGGAATGCGTCAATCAGCCCGCGGCCGACGCCGTACAGGCTCGACGCGCAGGCGATCGCGGCGAGCGTGACCTTCGCCCAGCCGGGCGTCGATGCCAGGCCGATGAGAGAAACGAGGATGTCGAGCGGATCGGTGGCCATCGGGAATCCTCCCTGCACAGTGCGGACATTCTACACAGTGCGGACATTCTACCCTGCGGCCCAGCCAGGCGGGTAGAGCAGAACCCCCGGCCGGCACGGTGCGACCGGCCGAGGGCCACCCCGTGCGGGGTGTTTGCAGTTCTCAAGACAATCGGACGGCATCGAACCGGCGGGACACGCCGATCTTCGCCGTGGTCCACGTGGAACCTGAAACACGCTCGCCGAAGGCACTGACGGTGTCGTTCACGCCCGCTGTCGTGTAGATCGCCTGCATGGAGCAGTTCGCGTAGTGGTCCACGTTGACCACGTCCGCCGTCGCCGCCTGGTGATTGGTGTTTGTCACGTCGGCGGCGGTGTTGTTGGTCCGCCGCAGCTTCATTTTCATGATGCCGCCCGCCGTCGCGGACACTCTGACCTGGAGCGGGGCGAAGTAGCTCAGCAGATAGACCTGACCCGCTGCGCCAGTCAGCGTCAGCGTGGTCGTCGTGTCCTCGGTCGGCGTGTCGTCCGCACTCACGGTGATCTGTGTCGCCGACGCGGTCCCGCTGACCGTGGTCGCGGCGGAGTTGGCCCCGGTCGGCCCGGTCGGACCTGTCGCGCCCGTGACGCCCGTCGGTCCCGTTGGGCCCGTCGCCCCGGTGACACCCGTCGGCCCGGTCGGACCTGTCGCGCCCGTCGCCCCGGTCGGCCCGGTCGGCCCGGTCGCCCCGGTGACGCCCGTCGGCCCGGTCGGACCTGTCGCGCCGGTGACACCCGTCGGCCCGGTCGCCCCGGTGACGCCCGTCGGCCCGGTCGGACCTGTCGCGCCGGTGACACCCGTCGGCCCGGTCGCACCTGTCGCGCCGGTGACGCCAGTCGGTCCGGTCGCGCCCGCCGGACCCGTCGGGCCGGTTGCGCCTGCGGGGCCGGTCGGTCCTGTCGCGCCTGTCGCGCCCGTGACACCCGTCGGTCCCGTTGGGCCCGTCGCCCCGGTGACACCCGTCGGCCCGGTCGGACCTGTCGCGCCCGTCGGCCCGGTCGCGCCGGTGAAGCCTGTGGGTCCTGTCGGTCCGGTGAAGCCCGTCGCCCCGGCACTGCCGCCGCTCCCAGCTTGCACGTCGAGTGCCGCGCGGGCCGCTGCTGCTGTTGGGATCATGGCCGCTCCCTATGCTCGGTCCCAGAACGTGATCGGCAGCGACGGGTCGTTCCACGGCGTCTTGTGGCACTGTGCCAGAACCCCGACCGGATCGCCAGGAGGCTCCGCCGGACCCCACTTCGCCTGATACCTCGCCCGGTTCAGCGCGAAGTGGTGCCGGACGTGATGCGCCGCGTCTGGTTCCATCTTTGTCGTCAGAGAACCGTGGTGCAGGAACCTCGCCTCGGGGATCATCTTCGGCGTGTGCCCGGCGAGGACGACGCGCGTGTAGTAGTCGTTGTCCTCAAAGTAGGCGGGGCGGTAGCGTTCGTCGAACGTCCCGAACCTCTCTGTCGCCCCCCGCCTCAGCATGAAGAAGGCGAAGTCGCAGGAGTCGACGGGCCGCTCGGGCGACGTGTGGTTCCTGTCCAGGCCGCTCCAGATCATCGCCTCGGGGTTCGCCTCTCCCCATGCCGCCATCGCGTCTACGGACTCGGCTTCGGCTTCCACGTCGTTCGCCGTGAGCAGGTACAGGTCGTGTTGGCCCTGGCCGCACCCCCAATTCCAGGCTCCCGCCACGCTCCGCTCCACTCCGGGCTCGTGCAGGACGCAGACCCGATGCTTCGTCTGCCGCTGGCAGTATCCCTGAAGATCGATGGGGCCAATCTGGTGAAGCCGTGTGCAGGCGAGGTAGATCGTCAGTTCGTGGACGTCGCTGCGCAGCCTCGCTACGGCCCGCTGCGTCGCTTCGATGAGCGCCGGGTTCTGGTAGATCCAGACGGGGATGGTCACTGCGATCTTCACCGCTTACTCCTCCACAGCTTCTGGCTGGTAGGCGTCGCCTGCTCGTATGGCTCGAATTCGCGAATACCCGTTCGCTGCGGCGATCCGGAAGCCGTGTGCGACCGCTTCGTCCGTGGATCGCCAGACGCCGGGTTCATACGCCACGTCTACGACCACGGCGTTTGCCCGCTCGCACGCCTCCCGCAGCGGGCCGGGGGTTATCACATGAAGCCGCTCGCACACCAAGTAGACCGTGCTTTCGGCTGGCAACGAAGCGACGGTATGAAGAACCTGGCGGATGTTGTCCATCACCAGCATTTCCACCGGGATGACGAACGCGTCACTTGCCGCCATGATGCTCCTCGCAGTTGTAAATCACGTCGCAGCACCATCGGATGCCGTGGCTGTTCACCGTCGCGACGATGCAGTCGAAGTCGCTCCCGTTGCCGATGCCCCACGGCTTCAATTGGTCCCGCGGGCACGCCAACTGCGCGCCGCCGACGTTGCCGAATTGCATGACTGGCTCTCTCCACAGGACTTTCCCGTAGTGCAGCATCCTGAACACCAGCGGCTTGTGGAACCGCATGTTCCGGCGCACGGCCGCCACCGCCCCGTCAAGCAGCTTGTCGTCGTCGTCCAAGTGCATGATCCAGTCGGCCCCTGATCGTGCGATGCCGTGGTTGCGCTGCGCGTTGCCGAACATGCTGACCGGGTCGCTGTGGTGGCTGTAGCGAACTCGCGGGTCACGAACCTCGTCGACCGCAGCCTCCGCGTCTGGCCGATGCCCGTCGCCAACCACTTCGATCGTGGTGTCGGCGTCGAGCTGGTGCATGGCGCTGGCGATGGCTCGCGGTAGCGTGGCGCGTCCGAGGGTCGGCAGGATGATCGCCAGCTTCACGTCGCCACCTCCTCGGCCTTCTCTGCGGCCGCCGCCACATCGGCTGCGAACGCCGCGTCGGTCAGTGGGATCGTGCCGTCACGCACGCTCCGGGCGAACGTGTCGAGCATCGACTGCAACGGTTCGGGCGCGTCTTGCTGCTGATCGCTTTCCGCTAACGCCCCGTGCTTCGCTCTTGCACGCCACCGCCGTTCGCGCGGCCCGTAGGTGGCTTTGATGCGGAAGGTTCCCGTCGCCAGCCAGTCCCCCCTGATGTCCGCCTGATCGTGCGACAGGGTGGCGGCCGTGACTCGCGGCACCTCTCCTGAGGCCATCCGCAAGATGGCCAGGTCGTGTACGGCCAGATCCCAGAGCGCGCCTGCGCCGCCGTGGCGCGGCCTATTAGCCGACCTGACGGCGCTGATGCCGTTTGCATGCCTGGCGGCCGCGCAGAAGAACGGCGCGTCGCCCAAGTAGCACGAGACGTAGTCCACCATGACCGTGCATCCCGCCTCGCGTGCCGCACGGTGGATCTCCATGCACGCCGCCGACGCTGCCGCCAGAGGCTTCGCGGCGATAACATGCTTGCCTCGTCGCAAGGCTTCCAGCACCAACGGAGCGACACTCTGAAGCGGCACGGAAACAACAACGGCGTCGCTCTGCCTCCATAGGCTGTCGAGGCTTGCCGTAGCGCAGGCGACGCCCTGAGTCGCGACGGGGTCAATGTCCCACGCCGCCACGAGCTCGCAGCATCGAGAACGGCCGATTGCGGAAGCGACCCGCGAGCCCCACCCGCCATATCCTATTTGCCCGATGCGAAGCATCACGATCCCCTTCCAAGTCGCGCACGCACCACCGCCGCCGCCGCTTCGGCTATGGGGCAGTCGCCGGTGATGCCACGGTTCCTGTATGCCGGCGTGTCGTAGACGACGTTCGGATAATAGCCGTCCGCGACTCCGTATCGCCCCAGCCCGGAAAGAACTGCTCCCCAATGGCTGGTCAGGACGTGCAGACCGATCACCGCCAAGGGCTCCGCCATTCGGAAGTTGAAGCCGACGTGATGAAAGCTCCTCCCGCCCGAATCGCCCTGGTTGACGATGGCGCGGATCGCGGCCTCGTCCAGTCGCGATCCCGTCGGGAAAGCGATCATGCCGCCCTCGAACGTGGACAGATTCTTGGTCCGGTAGAAGCTGAAGCACCCTGCGTCGCCAACCGTTCCAGCCATACGTCCGTCGCGTTCTGCGCCGAGGGCCTGGCACGCATCCTCAATGATGACGGCCCCGGCGGCGGCACTGCGGACGCCTTCCATGTCGCACACCTTGCCGAAGAGATGCACAGGGACGACTGCTCGCGTGGTGGCACGCATCCGTTGCCGTAGCGAACCCGGATCCAGAAGCAAATCGCTAGGCGTCACGTCGGCGAACACTGGCGTGGCCCCGGCGAACAAGATTGCATTCGCGGTCGCGATGAAGGTGAAGGGGCTCGTCACCACCGTGTCCCGCTGCGTCATCTTCATCGACATCATGCAGGCGGCGAGCGCGGCCGTTCCGCTGTTGACCGCGATGGCGGCCCGGACGCCCAGCTTTTCGGCGAACGCCGACTCGAACTCGCGAACAGCGCCCATGCTCCAGTCCTTTACCGTATGGGGGACATCGTGGCCTGCGCCCGTGCGCCGACCCACAACGTCCACGCCGGCACGTCCCGATCAACTATCGAGCCCGCGGCGATCATGGCCCCTTCGCCTATGCTGATGCCAGGCAGAAGGATCGCCCCCGCGCCGATGGAAGCGCCGCGTTGCACCGTGACGCCTCGCCGAGTCCATTCCCCAGACGCCCGCGGCCAGTTGTCGTTCGTGAAGCAGCAGTGCGGCCCCACGAACACCTCGTCGCCCAGGACCGTTCCGGGGCAGATGAACGCGAAGGATTGTATCTTGCACTTCTCCCCGACGACAGCCTCGCCTATTACGGCGAACGCCGCGACGCGTGTGCCCTCACCAATCGCCGTGCCGTACACGTTGGCGGTGTAGTGAATGTGAATCATCGGCTACCTACCTCTTTATCAGGAGATTCCAGACCCGGTTGGGGTCACTGGCGGCTACCTCACGCGGTTCCACCGGCTTCCACCAGCCGTCGTAGCCGATGTTGTGCAGCACCCCGACGTTGCAGCGATCCATCGCCTCGGCAAGAAGCTGCTTCTGGACATCCTCCGGGCCAAGAAGGAAGCCCGCGTGCTCGAACAGGATGCTGCACTTCGGATTGGCGTCCATCAGGGCCTGCGCGCCACGGATGACTTCGTAGTCCATGCCCTCCGCGTCGATCTTGATGAAGTGGACATCGCCTCGGACGAGAGCGTCCAGCCGCGACACGCCGACCGGCTCCGAGCACTCGTCCTGCCGATGCGGATGGTCCTTCGGCGAGGGCAGCAGGGACGCGGAAGTCGGGTTCCCTCGCTTCCACCGCAGAACGCCTTCAGAGACGCTATCCCCGATGGCCAGCGGGCTTGCGTCCGCGTTGGAGCATCCGTTGATTCGAGTGTTCTCTTGCAGGAACTCGAAGCTGCGGCTGTTCGGCTCGAAGGCGAAGACGTGGCCCTCGGTCGCGAGCTTGGACAGCAGGACGGTGAAGACGCCGTGGTTCGCCCCCACGTCGATGCACCGCCAGTTCGGCTTCACGAAGCGGACCACGGCCATCGCCGTCCACGACTCCCAGAAGCCGTCGAGGATCAGGTGCGGCCCCATGTGCTCGTCGGCCAAGTCGACGTAGAAGGGATACTGCCCGAAGAGGCGGCACATCGCCCGCATCGGGTTGATCGGGTGGGAGGCAGACCGCAGCCTGCACCAGTCCTCGAACTCGTCTCGCGACCGCTCGCACAGCTTCCGAATGTCCATGTCACCCCGCTTGGTTGCTGACCGCCTGCGGAACCATCTCGACCTTGCACCGCTCGTGGTCCAGCCACTCGCCGCGCCAGACCCCGTCGCCCCCTTCACGGAGCAACATCGTCGGAACGTAGTCGACGTTCAGGATGGCGAGAATGCCGTCGAGAACCGACCAGAAAATCTCGCACCGGGCCGAGCCCTTGCCGATCCGGTTGTCCTCCAGAAGCCGCATGGCCCGGTCGTCGATGCCCAGCCTGCGATAGCGGAACGTCGACCCGATGAGGCGTCTCTGCGTCACGCGGTCCTTTCCCGAAGGAGACTCATTGTACCACAATCGGCCGCTCCAGACACGCCTTAAATCCTCCAAATGACGGTGGCAATGGGCGGCATTCGTCAGGCAGTCCTGGCCGTGGGGATAGCCGTGGAGCGTCGGCTTGTTCTGGCAGCCGTGCTCGAAAAGCAGGTTGCCGTCGAGGCCGTATTGGTGGATGGCCCCGCCGTTCCAGCCGCACGACTTCTCGGGCATGGCGTAGTCGCGCCCCACCTTCGCCCAGGCCAGATGGTAGATCGACTTGTCCCCGAAGACGAACTTGTAGGTCCAGTCGCTGTGGTCGTTGAGGAACTTCGCGACGGCGATCTCGTGGTGGCACTTCCGCTTGTCGATGACGAACTGGCCGGACTCGAAGTCCACGTTGGCGCGATGCTTCATGCCCAGGTTCTCCCACACGACGGGAGGGAGCCATTCGGTGCGGCCGTCCACCTGCCCTTGGGGCGGCAGGTCGGGCCAGAAGATCGCGCCCGTTTCGCGGTAGCGGCGCTCGCCAAAGAGCGGCGTCGGGTCCGCGATGGGGATGTTGTCGGCATCGAGGAACAGGACTTCTTCGTGGCTGCACGCCATGACGGCCGCCAGCTTCGACTCCCAACCGGCCAGGATGCGGAACTTCTCCTGCTTCTCGAACTCGCGCAGGTCGATGACGGAAACGTCGTGCGCGGCGAAGAGGGCGGTCAGGGTCGGATCCCATTCGAGCGGGCCGAGGTGCGCGAACGTGATCGGGAGCTTGCAGCCGAGCCGGCGCAGTTCCTTCACCATGACCCACGCGCCCGGCAGGTAGCCGTGGTCGAGGCATTTGCCGCTGGACCAGCCCGACTTCGCGGAGACGCATGAGACGATGCCGCGGCCCTTGTAGCGGCCTTCCGGGAAGATCGGGGCGGCGACGGCCACCTCGTCCAGAAGCTGGATGTGCGCGTCGCGGACGTTGTCCCATCCCGTCCACCCTTCCGGGAAATTGCCGGGCGGGCCACGCAGGACTTCGGCGACCGTGGCGACCGGGGTGTTCGGTCGAATCTCTTCGGGAGTCGGCATCGTCTCCTCGTACTCTTCGCAGGACAGGCAGCAGGCGGCAGACCCGTTGTTCGGACCCTTGGTGCAGCGATCGTGGACTTCGCAGTCGTAGACGTGCTTGGAGTCGCAGTCACACGGCGCGCGTTCAAGGATCGGCCCCAGAAACCTACACGACTTCGTGCGGCCTGGCAAGACCGGCGACGACACGTTCTGGCCGTCTCCGTCCCAGAGGGATCGGTAGTCGAATCGCGTCGTGTAGAGCATGCAGATGTGGCACGTCTCTGGCTGCGGCGGTTCGGCGGCGTGTTGGCACGGACGCGGCATTGTCGTTTTCCTATTCCTAGAGCGTCAACGTCCAAAAAGGACTAAGTGCTACGATGCCGGTGCAGCCGCAGTTATTCGACGGGCCAGTTGGCCCATAACGGAACGGAACCGAGAGCGGGGAGCAACTGGACGGTCCTCCAGCTACCCCATTACCAGTTTCAGGGCCGACGCAGTCCACCTCTGATGAAAAAGCCGCATCAAATCGCCAGTCGGCGAGATTCTGGCCGATACAGTAGGCTTTGATCGTGATGTCTCTTCCGCATGTCCCGAACGCAGCAGTCCCTTCCCATTTTGAGGTTGTCGGATTCCACGTCAGCATCACCACAAGACCGTCCGAGCAGGTGCATTGACCGGCTGGCGTATAATTGCGAGTGACATGCAAAATCGCAGGCAGGATGACACCGCAACAGGTGCCGCCGACGTTTGTACCTGATCCCGTGCCACCGCTCGTCGACCCCGACGTCGACCCGCTAGACCCCGACCGCGACCCGCTAGACCCCGACAGCGACCCGCTGGACCCCGACAGCGACCCGCTGGACCCCGACAGCGACCCGCTGGCCGCGCCCGATGCGGTGGAGCCTGGCGTGCTGCCTCCGGACGCAGGCGTGCTGCCACCAGAAGGCGCGGTGCTGCCACCTGCGGTGGAGCCTGGCGTGCTGCCTCCGGACGCTGGCGTGCTGCCGCCCGAGGGCGGAACGCTGCCAGAGATGCCCGACACTCCGGACGAGCCCGACGAGCCCGAGACCCCCGAGCCGCTGGACCCCGACCCCGACCCGCTGGAACCCGACAGCGACCCGATGGACCCCGACCCCGAGCCGCTGCCCGATCCGCAGCACGGCTGAAACGCCTCCCAGATGGCCGAACTGAGAAGCGCCGGCAGTTCGTGCGACGACGAATCGTAGGCGACGATGCCTGCCCCTTCGCGGAACTTCCACCAGCCGTAGAGAGGCGCGCTTGGCAGGTCGAGGGCGAAGGTGGGGCAGCCGTTGTTGTAGATTCGGCCGATGGCTATGGAGTCCAGTGCCGAGGCGTACAGGCGGAAGTCGAGGAAGTTGGCGTCGCACGTTCGCGTCCCGTCCAGGGATCGGCCCCACTGCCGGTTGGAGCCGGTCAGCGAAATCGCGTACATCAGGTTGCCGTAGGGGAACTGCTCCGGGACGCCGTTCAGGTACAAGACGCCGTCAATGGAACCATCGAACGACCAGGCGACGTGGTTCCAGCGGGCTCGCGGGATCGGGACGTTAGTGGTGTTGAAGTCGAGCCTCTGATCGCCGGCGTAGAAGACAGGAAGCCCGGCAAACGTACCCACCCCAAGCTCCACCATCGCGCTCGCGCTCGGCCCGAACGTGAACAAGGTCCGCTGCTGATTCGCTGCGAAGCTGACGCTCAGCGGCAAGTAGAACCAGAACGACATCGTGAACGGCTGCCCGTCGTAGGGCGTGGCGCTGCCGTCAGGGTCGTCGCTTAACAGAGAGCCCCCAGATGTCCGCACCGACCAGCAGGGGGCGGCCCCCGATCCGCTGCTGCTGCCGCTGGACCCGATTCGGCTGCCGCTGCTGCCGCTGCCAGCGCTTCCAGCCGAGCCGCTGATCGACGACGGCACCGGCATCAAGTGGTACAGGTTGTCCGAGGTGTCGTCCCACGTCCCTCGCAGAATGCGCGTCGATCCTCCCCACCGGAACAGGACGTCCTCGCTGAACCCTTCGGGCGTCCAGTTGCGGAACCCGGCGAAGTTCACGTCCACCTTGCCGCCCGCGGTGAACTGGTAGTAGTCGGCGGCAATCTCTCGTGCGAGCAGCAGCAGCGATCCGAGGTTGACGGGATCCGCCCCCGCTCCGATGAAGTACGCCTTCGCCACGTCTTGCAGACGCTTGGTGCCAGAGAACGTCTTGACCTCAGTGCCGTCCAGTGCCGGGATGGTCAGGTCACCGAACGACACCTGGATCGGGTAGCGCGTCGTCTGAAGCGTGCCGTCGATCACCATGCGGAAGGCGACCGTGACGGAGGCCGGCAGGATGCACGCCAGGTCGTTCGGCAGGTCGGGATCGAAGGAGAACAGGCCGCCGCCCTTCACCCCTCGCAGGATGGCGTTGCTGGTCTGCGTGACGAGGTTGGCGTCGAGGATGTCGCGGCTGCTACTCGCCGACATGGCCCGAACGGTCCCGTCGTACCCTCGAACGATTCGTTGCCCACAGCTCTGTGCGACGGCGTCCAGCAGCACGGGCAGCGGCTCGTAGGACGAGTTCAACTCGCCGGGCGGATTGACGTAGCTGCTGCTGATGGGATCGAGGTACAGAAGGGTGGACAGCCCGCTCTCCAGTTGCGAATACAGGTCGCCCCATGTCGTCACGCCCTCCGACACGGTGATGTTGGCCGCTCGGAACCACCAGAAGAACCGCTCATCCACCAGGGTCAGCAGGTGCATCGCCAGGTCGGGATTGCCGTAGGTGATCGGCCTGGCCGGAAGCATGTACATCGGGATCGTGACGGACTCGCCCAGCACGAGGTCGGCGGGGGCAAGCGTCGAACTGGCCTGGACGACCGCGCGGATCCGGCGGACCTGATCGGCGGTGGCGAAGAAGTGTCCCACGGCGAATCGCGACGCGTCGCGCGGCCACCACACGTCGCCGGCATGGATCGGGGGAAGGCGACGGATGCCGCCGTGCCACAGAAGCCAGTCCTTGTGCGCGAACTCGGTCAGCCACGTCCAGTCGATCGCTCCGTGCGCCCACCCCATGAATCGGGGATTGGCGTCCACGAAGGGCAGGTAGACGCCGGCGTAGGAAACGGGAATTGCCATCTATCACCGGCACGGGTCCGCGATGTCCAACGCGTATTTCACGGTCCAGAACAGGACGGACTTGGACCAGTCCTTGTCCACCTTCTGTCGCCGGTAAGGCCCCTGCCGCCCCGCCGGGAAGATCGGCCCGATCGCCAGCCAGTTGCCTGCGGAGTCCGAGGGCTCGTAGAGCGTCAAGGCGTTCTGGATCGCCAGGACGTAGACCTCGTGGCCGAGCTGCGGGTTGACGAGACCCTGCTGGTAGCTCGACGAATTGTCGAGTGCCGTCCTCGTCCACAATCGCACTTCGAGCCGAGCCACCTCCACGGTCCAGAAACGACCCATGCTCTGCACGGTGTTCAGGTCGGGATTGCCGCCCGCATCGGCGAGGAAGATCACCTGCTCGGCCTGGTAGTGCGTCTCGTCGTCCTCGTCGCTTCCTTGCGTCGACAGGATCACCCGCTCGATGCCCCAGCCCAACGACGACATCAGCTGCGCCTGCACGTTCGGCAGGAGCTGGACCATGCTGGTGCGGACGATGGTTGCCACGACGTAACCCCGGCCGACGTCACTGGATCACGGAATCGGCCACCGTCGGGGCGGCGTCGAACGGGAACTGAAGGCCCTTGTCCCGCAGCGAGAAGAAGCGGTCCATCATCCCCTGGAGCAAGCCGCTGCCGCTCGTCAGGTAGCTGTTCGTGAACGCCATCGACCAGGTGTCCGGGACGAAGCCGTTGAGCGTCGCCGTGTCGCCCGAGTGGATCGTGACGCAGGGGCCGCCCGCGTACAGGCCCTGCCCCGAGGTCTGCACGGCCCCCGCCAGCGCCATCGAGAAGAGGCTGAGGTAGACCGACGTGCCGCTCGTCGCCGCCGTGCTCGTTCGGATGCGGAGCTTGATCACCGGCGGCAGAGACTTCGGAAGCTGGAACGCGCCGTTCACGTTGACGTAGCTGGTGCTCACCGCCGTCAGGTCCGTCGTGAACGCCTGCGACGTTCCGGCGTCGTTGAGGATGATCGCGTTGCTGCCGTCGACCAGCGATACCTGAAGCACGCCAGCAGCCGGGGTGGCGTTGACCTTGACGTAGCCGTTGACGTGGTAGATGCCGTTGGGCACCAGCGTCGCCGTCGTTCCGCCTGCCGCCGCGATGGTGCTGGCCGCCGTGTTGAACGACTGTGCGATCGAGATGAGCGTGGCCCCGGCATCGGCGAGGATCCGGACGGCCCCGGTGTCGTCCCGGTACTCTTCCGTGGGCGCAGCGAAGATCGTCGTCCCGGCGGAGCCTGCCAGGATCGTCCAGTTGTTCGGGTAGTCCGCCGTGGTGTAGTCGACGAAGCTGGAGTTGTTCAGCAGGTTGCCGGTCGTGGAACTGAAGTCCTGATCGCCGTCGATGCAGTTCAGGGTCACGGTGATTCCCGAGCCGATCGGGTACAGGAACGACAGGCCGTCCGACACCAGAAGCTCCGACGTGGCGGTCATGATCTCCTGAAACTCTGACGCCCCGCCGCTCTGGGAATCCTCCGTGCAGAGGAAGTACATGGTCTCCGGGAAGACGAGTTGCTTCTGCCGCCCCTGGCCGTTGAAGAGGCTCGCCACGATCACCGGGTTGCCGACCGGGGTGCCCACGGCGGTCTGCGCGCCAGCGGCGCTGACGACTTCCTCGACGCTCGCCGAGGCGATGACCATTTGCGAGACGAGAACCTTCAGCGCGTCCGTCAGGCTCACGTTCGCGAAGTCGCCGAGCGGTGCGTTGGCGTCCATGCCGAGGACGTCGGCCGCGTACATCACCCGGAGCGTGTTCTGGCACCGAACCGCGAAGTCGGACAGCACCGACGCCTGGGCCGCCTGGAAGGAGGCCAGCGTCCCCTCCAGTCCGTCGACGACCTGCATCAGCGCCGTCCCCGCCGCGTAAGCCGGCAGGATGTTGGTGGTGACGCGCGTTCCCATGTTCGCGCCGGCGGCGACCTGGCTGGTGGCCACGCCTCCCCGGATGGAGTTGACGTTCAGCGCCGTCCCCATGAACCAGCCGACTCGCGTGAAAAACCCGCCCGCTCCGGTCAGTGCGATCGTCATGGTCGAAACTCCATCAGCCTTGGCCGAGGCCGGAGGCGAGAGGGAACGGGTATGCCGCGAACCGCGACGTCACCGGCTGCGAAGCCAGGATCGCCGCGCTGAAGTCCGCCGGTTCGAGGCACGTCGGATAGGGCAGCGATTGCGACGTTGGCAGTTCCGAGTAAGGATACAGCCCCAGAGGAATTCGGTCTACATCACTCGGCGGAACGAGCAGCAAGTACCAGTAGGTTCCACCGAACGTCCACTGCCTCCCGGAACCGTCATTCGCGTCGACGGGCAGCGCGCCGCCGATCTGCTTGCCGCACAGGATCTCGTTCGCCTGCCCGGTGTTCGGGCTTGGCGCGATCGGCTTGTCGGTTGCGGTGCGAATGCTCCAGTCGACCTTCTTGTAGCAGATGGGCGCGTACATCTGCACCACGGACGCAGGTGTTCCAATCGGGCCTCCGGTCGGAAACCCGGCGACGCCCATGTCCCAGACGTAATTCGTGCTGACCGAATACCCTGCAAGAGCCGGGTTCGGAGAAGGAACGATGGTGGATGGCACGGCGGGCACGCACTACCTCATGGAAAGATCGCGGGTGTTGGCGAAACCCTTCGGGACGTCGGCCGGAAGGGCGCATGCGTTACCCAGGAGCTGCGCGAACAGCGCGCCCTGCCAGCCTCGCGAGTTGTCGGCGTAGGGCAGCACCGGGCCGTCGCCCTTCGGCGTCAGACCTTCTCCGCCGCGAAGGTCCAGATCCACGGTGTTCTTGTCTCCGACCACGGAGTTGTTGAGGACCATCAGCGCCTCGAAGTTGAAGATGTTGTTGGTGGTAGCGACCTTGGAAGAGATCCTGCTGAGAACGGAAATCTCCACCTGCGCCCACCGTTCCGAACCGCCTATGCCCTGCGTGGCCATCGCAGTCAGCACCGTCGGGCCTCCTCCTGCGCCCACGAAGATGGCCAGGAGCCCTGCCGGATTGAGAACCCTCAGCCTCTCCATGCACACGGCCGCAGCTACCTTGACCAGATCGGAGACGAGGGCGTTCGGGTTTCCATAGGCGCGGACTGAGGCTGCGGCCCTGTTCGTCGCGATACGGCTGTACGCATACAGCGCGTTTCCGCCGACGCCGAGGCCGACCTGGGCGACGATCCCCGGGTTGAATCCGAGATACGGCACGAAATTTAATCCGACGTTCCACCATGCAGCTGAGCTCTCGTGGAGGGTTTGAGCCCACATGCCGGTATCGGTCACGCTCCCAGCCGTAGCCGTCCCGATGATTCGCGTGACGCTGCGACCGCCCACGCCGCTCGCGCCCAACGCCAACGGCTGCTCGCGGTCCACGATCATGTATTGAAGTCGAGCTCCGTCGTCGGACAGGACGCCATCCGCCAGGTCGCGCTTGAACTGCGGAGGGCACGGCATGAAGTAACTCGACCGGAAGTTGTCCGCATTCACTCCGGCCAGTCGCATCAAGTCCGTGCGCAGCACCGCTTCCCCGATGATGACCCGCGTGGTGAACGCGTCCACCGTCGTCGACGTTCGCATGTTCCAGCGGTTGCTCAGCACGATCTTGTCGCAGTCCGAGATCCAGCACTCGATCCCGAATCGCACGATGGCTGCGTAGTCGCCATCGATCTCCATGATCGCGATTCCCCGCATCGGCTGCGGGCCGTTGTTGCAATCGCTCGTCACGCCGGGGAACTTGTCCACCTGCGGGGCCGTGATGACGTTGTCGGGGCCGAGGTCGATGATGAGCTGCTTGTGCGGGGCGTTGAGCTTTTCCGTGAGCCATGCCTTCAGCGTCTTGCCAAGAGAGTCTCCCATGCGCCCGGGCGTGTCCGGGGCCCCTGCGTTCCGGTTGGCGGCGGTGGCGAAGGGGCTGTAGATGCACTCCGCTTCGAAGACGATGTGCGTGTAGAGGTAGCCGACGCCGGCGCGGTCGTACACCGGCTCGGCCGTCAGGTTGGCCGTGCGCTCGACTTCGAGACGGACTCCGTTGTAGGTGACGGTCGCCATTTAGGATCCGCTGACCAGCAAAACCGTCGCTGCCTTCATGGCCACTTGTAGCAAGAACGCCTCCATCGCCTTGCCGTCGGTCTCCTGGACGGCCGTGGGCTGGCTCTTGCCGCCGCCTCCTGGCGAATCTTTCGCGGACTTCGAGGCGGCAGGTGCCATCAGCTCGGCCATCTTGCCGAACACCTTGGTAATCTTGGCGAGTTCTGCCGAGACCTGGGCAAGATCGTCGGCCTGGTCGGAGCTGGAAGCCTTCGCGCCTTTTGGCAGCGACGTTGGCGGCGGCTTCGGGAGTTCGGCCACCTGTGTCTTGCGCAACGTCGGGCCTGTTCCCGCCCCGAGTTTCGCCGGGGCTGTTGCCGCCGCGAGTGCCTTCGGGACTGGTACCGCCCTGAGTGTCGTCGGGACTGGTACCGCCCTGAGTGTCGTCGCAGGAGCGGGCACTCTGCGGACGGACGTCCTGGGGCGCGTCCGCGTCGGCGGCGGCAGCGGCGTCGGCGGCGTCGGCGTCGGCAGCCGCGGCGTCGGCGTCGGCGGCGTCGGCGTCGGCGTCGGCAGCCGCGGCGTCGGCGTCGGCGTCGTTCCGCCTCCACTCGTGATCGGCGTTGCATAGCTGGGACCAGGCATGGAGTGCGGAACGGCCGCCCCCTGCGCCCCGGCCTCGGCCCTGCTGCTCGCCCCGCCGAACAACGCCTGAAGCCGCTCCATGCCATGAACCATCTGACCGACCGACGCCAGCATTCCGGAGAGTTTATCGGCTCCTGGCACGCCAAGCCCGGCTGCGCCGCGTGCCACCTGGGCGGCAGCGAATGCCCCCTCCGACCCTCGCCGCGATCTGGCCGCCGCGTCGGCCTTTGCCTTCTTGGCCTGGCTGTCGAGGGCGAACACCTTGGCGTGCAAGCGGTTCTCCGAGCGTTCCGAAGCGGAAGCCATCCGCCGCGCCTCAGCCTCGGCTTTCTTCGCCTGCTGCGCGGCAGTTTTGGCACGGGCTTTTGCGAGTGCGTCCATGCCACTTCGCCGTCGCGCTGCGCCGCTATCGCCTGCGGCCTCGTAGGACTTCTGACGCTTCTCTTCGACAGCTGTCTTTACCGGCACCTTCTTCTGCGCAGCCGCGAAGTTCTTCGCTCGCCTGCTGTCCATGCTCGTCAGGCCCGAGTCGCCACTGCCGCCTCGACCTGCTGCGCTGCCACCGGACGCCGTTTCGTCCTTGACCGTCACCGTCATCTCGATCCTCATCACGCCGTCGGCGTCGAGGCTCTCGGACTTGATCTGAGCCTGGCCAGCATCTTTCTCGGCCGTGCGCTCGGCGATCTTCTGCGCCAGGTCGCCCAGGCGTTCGCGGATCTCTTCCAGAATCTGCATGGGGCTCTGCGCCATCTAGAATCCCGCCTTCGACTTGACGCGTGCCTCCATGCGGGCCGCGTTCATTTCGTAAAGGGTGTCGTCGACCGCTTCGGGATCGGTCTCGATCGCGTCGACCCACGACCTGTCCAGTTCCTCGTTCGACCGCAGCGCCTGCTGGCCCATCGCGTCCATCATCGCCCGCTGCATCAGCACCCGAGACTCGTTCGCCTTCATGCCGCAGTAGTCGGCGTAGGTCAGGGGCTGGAAGTCGGGGAAGAGTCGGAAGACGTCGGCTCCGAAGGCGCTGACGGTGTCGGAGACGCTTCGGAGCCGGAGTCGTTTTTTTCCTGCCACTCCAGAAACGCCATGTACGTGTCCATCCACTCGCGTTCCATGACGCCTTCGCCCGTGTCGGGATCGAACGGCTGTGACCCCAGGCCGAACGCGGCCACCACGGCAACCGACAGCTTCGCCATCGCCTCGAAGGCGACTTCTACGGGGGCCTCGTTCACTTCGACCAGGAGTTCGGCGTACCGTCCCGACGTGCCGCACATCTTGTGCAGCTTCCTCTCGATGGCCAGAGGATCGCCCCACCGATCCTTGCCGTCCACCTGGTACTTGAAGACCTTGCGTTTCTCTTCCGCGAACATCTCATCCCTTTCCGGTAGGGCACAGCGACACGACATCGCTCACGTCGTCGTCGTAGAGGTCGTAAAGGCCGCTGCCTGGGGCTGGCGTGCCGGGGGACGTCCCCTTGGCTCCGACCATCTTGACGGGAACATACTTGGGGATGCAGTGAAAGACAAGGCGTCTTCGCATCGGCAACGTGCCCATCTGGTCGAGATCGTCGTTGAGGCAGGTGGCGGCGAAGAAGTGGTAGCCGTCACCGACCGCACGCATCGCGGGTTTCGAGGAGTAGCGGAACGGCAGCCAGATCGGGAACGAGGTGCCGTCCAGGAACGCCTGATTTCGGTCGTTCATGTTGACGAGGGTGCCGACCATGCCGTTCGTGAACCGCTTCGGCACGCACACGTCGGCCAGCCTCGCCATCGTGATTTCTTCGATGAAGGTGAGGTCCGCGACCACGATGGCGTCGCCCGCCTGACGCAACTTGTCCTGCGGCACTCCCGAGCCCAGGCGGTCCGTGAACACGTCCCGCATCCGGTTGCGAAACTGGATGCGAGGCCAGCGTTCGGCGTAGCCCAGGAACAGCGGCCGGTTGCTGTTGTTGAGGCCGACCCAGATTTGCACCGGGCCGGTGACAAGAGGCTGTGCCATGCCTCACCTCACAAGAGGGAGGGGCACTGAGTCGCCACGGCCGAGACGTCGTTGTCGCAAAGGTGCATCTGGCCGCAGCCAGCGGCGTTGTTAAACCCGGGGAGGAATTTCCGGATGCAGTGGAACACCAGCCGCTTGCGGATGGGGACGGTGCCCATCTGGTCGATGTCGTCGTTCACGCAGAAGCCGCAGAGGAACCGGTATCCGGCCTCCATCGTCCGCATCGTGATCTTGGCGCGGTAGCGGAAGGGCAGCCAGATCGGGAAGCCGGTCCCCACGCTGCCGGGAGAGCCCTGCTCGTGGGCCATCAGGGTGCCCAGGTCGCCGCCAATGCTCGTGAACTTCGCCGTCGCGAGCCCCAGCAGCGCATAGGTGCTTTGCTGGATGTACGTCAGGTCCACTGTGACCATCGCGTCCGTACCCTGCTTCACGACGTCGAACGGCACCTTCGTTCCGCCGACGTCGACGAACAGGTCCGCGTACTGCGGACGCCACTGGATGCGAGGGGTGCGCTCCGCGTAGCCGAGGAACAGCGGGGAGTTTCCGAGCGCGAGACCGATCCAGACAGGCACCGGACCTGTCACATACGGCTGTGCCATTGGCGGCTCCCTTATCCGTCGATTCGCGGCCCGAAGTTGCCGCTATGGTACGGGTTCAACTGGTCTGCGCAGACCCCGAAGTATCGCACGGCCTGCTGCGGCACCATCGCCCTCTCCTCGATCTGCTGCGCCGTGTCCACATGCGACTGCGGCAGACCGGCCTCTTCGTTCTCCTCGAAGCTGAAGATGCGCTCGCCGTTGGCCAGCGCGTCCAGCATCTGCGTCGCGGCCTCGACGAACGGCGGGATCGGCCCCTTGTCGGGACGGCGACGGTACAGCCGCGCCATCGTCAGGTCGCAGACCAGGCCGATCAGCAGCTCCTTGCTCACCCCGTCCAGCGCGTGCAGGTCGTCGGGATGGTAGCGTCGCGCCCGCAGGCACGCAGCTTCGATCACCCCCGACGCCCACTTCAGCGCCCTTGCCAGCTTCGTGTCCGCGATCACGACGGCGGGCGTCGGATCCGGACTGCCCCCCTTGCGCGTGCTGTTGTCGGAAATCAGGTCCGCGATCGTGCGAATGTCGTAGAAGTCCAGCATGTCGCTCGCGCTGGCGTAGCTGGTCGCGCTGCTGTTGCTGGTGGCTGCCATCGCATCCTCATCACGCGGCTGCGTCGTATCCGAACAGGTTCACCGCCTGGTAGGCGTTCGCGCCAGGGGCGGCAGCGAACTCCAGAGTCATCGCTGTGGCCGCCGTTCCGACAAGGTTCAGGCCCGTCGCGCCGAACACTTTGCAGTCGCCGGACGTGGCCGTGAGGGACAGCGTCCACGAGGCCAGGATGGTTCCGGCCCCGGTCGCCCCGTCGCGAAGGTTGAGCGTCATGGCCGCGGGCGTTGCCGCTCCGTCGCTGGCGATGGACACCGACACCCCCGTGCAGACGTGGCGAGTGCCCGCCGCGCCGGCGGCCTTGGTGATCGTCGCGACCGTGTTTACGGCCGGCGCGTGGGTCACGCCCCACTGGCCGGGCGTCGTCACGAGCTGCGAGTTGATCGACGCGAGCGCCGCCAAGTTGGCCGCGTTGCCGCTCTTGAAGGCGTTGGTGCCGTCGCTGGCCTGGACGAATCCGGCGCGGGCCACCGCGTCCATCGTCGGCATGTCGGTCGACCCGTCGGCGGACGTGACGCGAACGCGATCCGCCTGCACGCCGGAGCCGATGTCGTCCGACGACTTCGTCAGCGAGTTGCCGTTGCCGTCCTTGACCGTGTAGTTGTCTGCCACGCATCACCTCACAGGTACATGGAGTTGGCGGCGAACGCGAAGTTGAGGCTCCACAGTCCGCCCGGAATCGCCGCCTCGGTCCATCGCCCCAGAAGGTTCAGGCTGCCCGCGACGTTCGCGCCGCCTGCCGTCAGCGTGACCACCATCGCCGAGCCGGGCGTCCCCTTGATGGGATAGTCGAACACGATCTTGTCCTGCCCCTTGTCCTGAATGTCGATCTGGAACACCGTCACACCGTTGTCCGAGACCGTCAGGCGGCCTCCCGACAGCGTCCCCGTCCCCGCGTAGGACCAGGCCACGCCAGCCAGCACGTTGACCGTATTGGACGCCCCCGGCAGAGTGATGGTGCGCGCCGTGTCCGTCGCCGCCGCCGCCGTGTTCGACGGGTTGGCGGCAAGCGGCGTGAACTGCACCTGCTGGGACGTGGAGGACGGCATCCTTCCTCCTGGCTCACTGGCAGTTCGTGACCAAGTATCCGGACCGCGCCGCGGCCAGGACTTCCTTGAACTGGTCGACCACGCGGGTCTCGAACAGCTTGTGCCGAGGCCGGTCGAACGTCTCCACCGACATGTCGTACTTGTAGAAGTAGCGCTGGAGCGTGGAGTAGCTGGGGCTCCCGTAGGAACCGTTCAGCCCGCCCGGACGGCTGCACACCACCGCCATCGTCGACGGGAAGATGAACGATCGGTTCGTGGTCGCCGGCGTCCCCGAGGAGTCCGGAAGCTGCGTCACCTGCACCCCGTCCTCGACCACGACCTTGAAGCCGTAGAGCGGGTTCGGCAGGCCGTACTCGGTCGTGACGTCCGGATCCTCGCCCTTCAGGACGGCCAGCGACCGCTCCTGCCGCGCGAGGTAGTGGTGGATCTCCGACGTCTCCGCCATCGAAGCGGCCAGGTCCGGGCCGATGACGAGAATCAGGTCGTCCAGGCCGACCATGCCGTTCGTGTTGAGCGCGATGTTCTGCTTCACCTGAAGCAGCGTCTTCTTGATCGCGAGGAAGTTCGGCGAACCCGGCACGTCGCTGGCCAGGTTCCACGTTCCGAAGCCGCCGTTGAGCGTGTTGGCGTCGCCGGTGAAGGTCGACCAATTCGCCACGGTCGTCACCAGCGCGACGAGGCGCTGCGTCTGAATCGTCATCGCCTGCTGCACGCTGGACGCGCTGAAGAACGCCTTGGGGTTCCACCCGTCCGCGGCCTCGACCGCCTGGTAGTCGACGGTGTAGGGGACCGCGTAGCGCTCCACCTCCACCTGCGTCCAGATGAAGTTGCCGGTGTTGTTCCACGAGCTCGGCGCGAGGTTGCCCGGCGGCCACTTGAAGTAGTCCGCGTTCGGCACGCGCGCCGGCTGGTCCGGATCCAGCGTCGCGTACAGCACGATCGGCTTCGGTGCGTTCACGAGCTGGACGTACTGGTTGATCTTGAAACGCTTCTTGTCCCGAACGTAGGCGATGGCCTGGCCGGAGGCTTCCGGGATGAAGCCGTTCGTAGGACTAAGGTACCTCGGGATCTGCGGCATGGCTAGTCGCCTCCGTTGTCGTATCTAGGACTTGACCTTGGCTTCGCTGTCGCTAGGTAGACCTAACGATCACAGCTTGCCGAAGACCACCTGGACGTCCATGATCTGACCTGAGATTCCGGCCATCGGCGCGACGGCCCCGTAGTACTCGCCCACGCTCGCGGCGACGCCCTTGCCGTCCGCGTCGGACTTCAGGTAGGCTCCGGGGGCAACCGTTCCTCCGAGTTCGAGCGGTGCGACCTGGCCGAGTCCGTAGACCTGAAGGCCCTGGCCTGCGGACGCGGCGAAGCCGTTGTCGAGCCCTGTCAAGGGGGTGTAGCGGGTGCCCTTCTGGCTGACGCCGATGGGCGTCTCGCCGGCGTCGCACTCCAGGCAGCGGTTGCCCTGGTTGGGCGTCGTGAGGGTCGCGTCGATCTTGACGAACCGGCTCGGTCGGATGTCGCCGTTCGCCGTCCACACCACAAATCCTTCCATCGTTCATTCCCTCGCTGCCAGGAGATTGTCGGGATCAGGGTTGGCCGTTGAGATACATGCCAGCGGCCAGGCCCAGCGTTCCGGCAGCGGTCGCGTTCCCGCTGTAGATCAGGAGCGGGTCGCCAGGGTGCAGGGTGCCGAGAAGGCCAGCCAGCACGTCCTGGTACACCTTCTGCGTCTGGCTCGCCGGGACCGTGATGAACGGCTGGGGCAGCGCGGTCGCCGGATCGGTGTCGGTCGACAGCCCGAAGAAGAACAGCGGGGCACCCTCGGCGATGCCGCCGGTCGGGATGTTCGCGGTCAGAGTGATCGCGAGCGTGCTGAGCGACGCCACGGTGTCCGCCACCCAGGTGCCATCGGCGACCTGATACGCGACGTGATCGTTTGCATCTAGCAGGTTGTTCGCCGTGCGGATGCTGGTGGTGCTGTTCGGGACGGCGTATCGGTAGGCCGACGAATAGTTGCCGGGGTTGTAGTCGACGTTCACCACTTTCTGCCCGGCGGCGGCGGCGGCCGTCAGGTACGCGAAGTTGAGCGGACGCATCACGAAGAGCGCGTGTGCGGTGGCGCCGTTCGAGTACATCAGCGTGGTGATGCGGCTGTTGACGCCAGGCCCCCACCAGTTGGGCTTCTTGGCGGACCCTGTTCCGGCGGCCATCCCGTAGAGTTGCGGCGGAGCGCCCTGGACCTGCGGGAACGGCGGGATCAGCAGCTTGAAAGCCGTGTCCGCGCTCGCCGTCACCGGCCCGTATCCAAACTGTCCGCACACTTGCATGGCTTCGCCCTCTTCTCAGGTGGACGGGGAACGGAACCTCACCGCTTCACGACGGCCGCGACGGCGCGGTCCCAATCCGATTCCGGGTGCTCGCGCAGGTACTGGAACACCTGCGCCTCCTGCGCGGCGGGCAGCCTCCCGTCCGTGCTGTCGGCGGGCTGGCCGTTGAAGCCGTCGCGAGCGTACTGGATGCCCGGCAGGGGAGACGACGGGTCGCGGCGGTAGTTCTTGCGGAGCCGTGCCATGTAGGCGGTGAATTGCGCCGGCGTCAGGTGCTCGGTCGCCGTGACCTCCTCGGCGGGGTCCAGTTCGTACCGCTCGACGTCGCGTGCCCGCAGCAGTTCGGCGGAATACTGCGTCAGCCGCTCGCGCTTCTCGGCGGCGGCCAGACGGACCTTCATGTCCTCGAAGTCACGCGCGAACTGCGCGGGCATGCCCGAACGCTGCATCTGGTCCGGGGGAGGCGTCTTGCCATCGGTGGGAGCGGGAACCGCCGTGTTGGTCGGGGACGCCGAGGCCGCCATCTGCTCGGCGTGGCTGTCGCACATGTACTTGAAGGCCGGGTGGTGCTTCTCGTAGTGCTTCGCGTAGGACATCGCCTTGCCAGCGTCATCCGGGCTCAACTCTTCGCCTGCGCCGGAATCGGCCGGGGCATTGGCGTCGGGAGCGGCGGTGGGATCCATGATGACGTTCTCCGTGCTGTACTGGAACAGGGGCCGCGTGCCACCGTAGGAGATCAGGCCAAGCTCGAGTTCGGGATCTCGCCGCAGCATGGCGATCCCGCTGATTTCGTGCGTGTCGGCGTAGTAGTCGACGCTTCGGTGCGGAAAGCTCCGGGCCGCCACCGACACCGGCCTGCCGTCCTTCGCCTTCTGCCGCTTGTCGAAGTACACCGTGGCAAGCAGCGTCTTCACCTTGTCGCCGTTGGGCAGCGAGTAGAATCCCGGCTTCGCCCAGCGTGCGTAGCCCCAGGTCGGGGGCTGATCCTCTTCCGAGACCGAGGCGTCCAGCTTGCGATGGCCGGGAGTGATGACCGGCAGCGTGCCCTTGTCCCTCTCCATCGTCTCCATCGCTTCGGCGATCTTCTTCAGGTCTTTGTCGTCGACCCGGACCTCCTGCCACTTGCCGTTCGGCGCCTTCTTGCGGCGGACGTGCGGCCCGAAGATCGGCACGCCATCGACTCGTTCGTAGAGCGCCGGGTTCTCCAGGTCGCGAAAGAACTGCTCCACGAGTCGGCTGTGTTCTGCCACCATTCTTGTCCGTCAAAACGAACAGGGGCCGCCGGAATCCGGCAGCCCCTTCACGAGCCGCGATGCGAGTGAAGTCGCTTTCCGCCAAGCAGCAACTCTTGGCCCGCGACCGTCGCTCCGAGGATGCCGGATTGCGGCAGCCCCCTGGTTGTCTGAGAGTATGCTAATGCACTTTCGCGCGGCGTCAACAGGAATTATCGGTTTCTTCGAGGACGCGTCGCGCCCAGGACCGATGAAGAGAAGCTTCCGCACGGGTTCTTCGGGTGCCACGAGCTGACCGCAGCGAGGAACACGTAGTCCTTGTGATGCTCGCAACGGGTGCCGCGGACCCGCAGGTTGTCCCACACCCATATCCCCTTGCTGGCCGCCGCGAACGCGAATTCGGCCTCGTCTTCCGAGACGTCCTCGTACTGGTAGTAGCCGACCGTTCCGTTGCGGTTGCCGCCGTTGTAGGCGACCGTCAGCCTCTTCTCGGCCACCTCGTACTGCATCGCCTCGACGTTCGACGAGTGGGGCGAGAACATCCACCCGGCGAACCAGACGAAGCTGGTCGCGTCCTCTGCGATGAACCTGTCTCTTATTCCATAGACAACTTCGCGGGCTCGCTGCTGATCTTCGACGTTCAGGAACCTTTCCCACCGCATCGGCGACTCGGCTGGCTCCGCACGGCGGAAGGTCTTGACGCTGCCGATGACGCCTTGGACCCACGAGCGCACCGCCTTCTCGGCCGCAGAAGCGACCCTGACGGCCTGCGCGGAGACTCGCCCGCCGAACCCCATCAGCGACGCGAAGCTCGCCATGTCACTTCTCCGGTTGCGGCGGCGGATCCGCCGCGGGCTTCTTGTCGGCCTTCTCTTTCGCGACGTCGTCCTTGCGCGGCAGCAGCACGTCGACGTGGCTGCCGTCGGGCAGCTCGATGGAGTCGCCGAAGATGTCGTCCGTGAAGGGTTTCATCAGTACACCCCCGCCTTCCTCTTGTTACGTCTGCTCGTGCGCCACCATCTTCCCAGCACGAATCCGCTGCATCGCCACCATGTCGTCGATCCGCGGCGCGTCTCGTGCTTCGTTCTGCCAGCGGTCGGTTCCTCGCACCCACACTTCCCCGGTGTCCATGTTGCGCAGCTTGTCGCCGCGCTTGGCCTGGCCCACCTTCTCCAGCAGCGCCGTTTTCTCCGGTTCCGTCATCGGGCGCGGCGGTTTCGGCTGCGGGCCTTCGCCGCATCCTCCTCCGCCTTCAGCTTCGCCATGAACGCGTCCCGCTCGGGGCTCGGTGCCTGTTTCGCGGGAATGCTGAGGAACCCCCACTGCTGCGTCATGTTGGCCGAGAGGGGGTCTTCGTCTCCTCGCAGGAATGACTCCCGCTCCTCCGGCGTCGATCCGAACCGCCCCTCGAACGCGACGGGGCTCACGGCCTTGTCCTTGATGGCGGCACGGATCGCCCTGTCCTGCTCCGCCTTGTCGGTGATGCCATCCGCAGCCAGCTTCTTTCGGACCACGGCCATCGGGACGAGGTTGTTCGGGCCGTGGTCCGTGACGGCGTCGGCGATGGTGGCGTGGGGCTTGTCGCCGCGCTTGGCCTGGCCCACCTTCTCCAGCAGCGCCGTTTTCTCCGGTTCCGTCATCGGGCGCGGCGGTTTCGGCTGCGGCCGTGCCTCGGCGGGAGTCGCGGGTTGCGGTGCCCCTGTCGTCCGTGGCTGCCCCCTGGCCGCCTTCGCCGCATCCTCCTCCGCCTTCAGCTTCGCCATGAACGCGTCCCGCTCGGGGCTCGGTGCCTGTTTCGCGGGAATGCTGAGGAACCCCCACTGCTGCGTCATGTTGGCCGAGAGGGGGTCTTCGTCTCCTCGCAGGAATGACTCCCGCTCCTCCGGCGTCGATCCGAACCGCCCCTCGAACGCGACGGGGCTCACGGCCTTGTCCTTGATGGCGGCACGGATCGCCCTGTCCTGCTCCGCCTTGTCGGTGATGCCATCCGCAGCCAGCTTCTTTCGGACCACGGCCATCGGGACGAGGTTGTTCGGGCCGTGGTCCGTGACGGCGTCGGCGATGGTGGCGTGGGGGTCGTCGGACCCAGCCATGCTCGGCTCCGCGACAACTTCGGCGGCGGCCTCTTGCGGCTCCACCACGCTGGCCTCGGCTCCCTGATCCGCTGCACCTGCCGCACCTGCCCCCCCTGCCGCTTCCTTCGGCAACAGCCCCCGCTGCTCCCAGAACGCATGCGACTTCGGAAACGCCGCCTTGATGTCGTCGAGCTTCTTGTCGCCGCTGTGCAGGATGCGGGAGAACTCGGCGAATCCTTCGGCGTACTTGTCTCTCTTGGATCCAGGCGGAGGCGTCGCAGCATAGCGGCTTAGCTGCCCTCCGGCGATTTCGGAACCGTATGCTCGCCGCCACTCCGCGTCGCCGCTGAAGGCCATGCGAGGGCCGTCGATGGCGTGCCCGATCTCGTGGCTTGTGATCGCCGCTTCGGTTGCGGTCTGTGGCGCATTGGGTTCTGAGCCGTCGATTCCAAGGTGGCCGGTGGCCCGATAGTAGACGCCAGCCGCGCCTCGCGACGACTTGCCCGCCGCCCAGCCTGCTCCGTCCTGTCCCGCTTCCGTCATGTTGGCAGCCATGCCAGCCACCAGGCCGGACCCGGAAGCGTGGAACTCGACCGTTTTCACGGACGCTCCGACTATGTTTCGAGCCCTCTCGCCCATCCGCCCCATGACATCGCTGGCGGCCTTGGCGAACGTCGGGCGCAGTTCGGCAGGCAGACGTTCCAACGCTGCATTCATCTTGTCGGCAAGCGGCCCCTCGAATGACACCTTGTCTGTCGCGGCGGCTGCGTCCGGCTTCGCACCGACCTCGCCTTCGCCTTCGGCCATGCTTGGCGTCGGCGTCATGCCGTGCTCGGCCGCCCAATCGAGCATGTGCCCGTAGGCTTCCAGCTTCTGCGCCATCTTGACCTTCAGGTGCTCGGCATTCTCCGCGCCCTCCGGTACGCTCTCCAGAACCGCCTTGGCTTCTCCGACAAGTTCCGAAATGCGATTGACCAGCATCGGGCCGTGGTGCTTCATCATGCCGCGGTAGGCTTGGCGCGCGTCACGGAGTTCCTGACCGCCCAGGCCCTCTCCGGAGACGTGTTCGCCGATGGTGGTGCGCAGGCCCTTGACGTCGACGGGGCCTTTGGCCATGCGCCCTTCGGCGGACTGACGATGGCCGCCGTGCATCGCCTGCTTCTGGGCAGGCGTGGCCATGTTCTCGAATTCCTTGGGCACCCACTCGCCGCCGTGGAACTCGCGCCCTCCGATGTTCATGGCCCCGGAGCCAGCGGGGACGCGCGCCTGCGAGGGGTTGAACATGAACTGCTGCGGCTGACGCTCGGCAGGCTGCGGCTGGTGGACGCGGATGACCTTCCAGCGGTTCTCCTTCTCGTCCCGCCAGAGAGAGATGCCCGAACCGTACAGTTCCAGACCGGCCTCGTGCTTCTGCATCGCCGGGACTTGCAGGCCGAGCTCTTCTCGGAGGTTCCAGTCGCTGGCGTACCAGCGTGCGAGCGCCATGGCGTTGGCGCGCCGCTTCGCCGCGAAGACTTTCGCCGTGGTTGTGGTCGGTGCGCCTTTGCCGCCGCGACCGCCCTTGAAGGGGCTGCGGCCCGAGGTGGCGTAGATGATCTTGCCGGTGAGCGCGTTCTTCCAGCCGGTGCCTCCGTGCGGGCCGTGGTAGGTCAGCCATCCGGGAGGGGCACCCTTAATGGGAGGCGAGAGGGCCGTGTTCGCCTTGCGGGCGATCATGTCACGCGGGATGTCTTCCGAGGACGCGTACTGGAAAAAATCCGGGCTCAGGCCCTACCTCCTTTGCGAACTGTCGCGCAGCGGGCTCCCCGGAGTCGCCGTCCTCAAACGCCCACTGCTTGAAGTCCTCCATCGTCAGCGGCGTGATGCCGCCGAAGCCCTTCGCGGAGTGCGTTTCGAGGTACGCCTTGGTGGCCGACGCCTCCGTGAAGAAGCCCAGGAGGCACTGGTGACGCTCGAACTTGCCGTTGGCGGCGTACTGGTCGACGACGTAGACCAGCTCCGATTCCGGGTTGGGTCCGACCAGCACGTCCAGTTCTTCCGCGTTCACGGTCACGTCCTCTTGATCTTGCCCCGGTGGATCTTCGCCGCCTTTCGACCGGACTTGTCCATGACGATCGACAGCCCGTGCAAGCCGCGCACCGACCGCTCGGCTTCGGCAGCGTACTGGAACTGCGCCGGCCCCGCCCCCAGGTCGTCCTGCGGCGGCTCGCCATCGGGAAAGGGAGGCGCGAACTCCTGCGGCTGCTGCGGAGCGCCCGGAGGCATGCCGGTATCGGCCGGCGCAGGCGGTGCCCCCGGAGCGCCAGGAGCGCCTGGTGCGCCGCCTGGCAATCCAGGGACGCCGCCGCCCATCTGCTGCTGACCCACCACGTCATCGCCGGGGTCGGGCTTGCTGAAGCCGCCCGCGCTGCGAATCTCCTCGGCCTTCAGTTCCAGGCCCATCGCGATCAGCTTCTCGGCCGAGGCCAGCTTCTTCTCGCCGTCCTGCTTCTCCACGCCGAACCGGAACTTCACTCGGAAGCCGCCCGGCTTGTCGGGCATCGTGTCCGGGAAGCTCCACCGCTGGATCTGGTAAATCAGGCCGGGATTGCGCTCGTTGCCCGTCAACGTCTCGCTCAGGTTCTGCGCGTCGAACTTGGTGATCTGCTCCTTGGTGTCCCGCTGGAAGAGCGCGCCTTCGGCGTTGCCCAGGCCCTGCGATCCCGCGCCCTTCGACGACGCCTCCTGGCCGACGATGAACCGCTCCTCCTTCTGCTCGATGGACTCCACCAGCATCCGCAGCGCGTCGACCCCGTTGACCGGCGTTTCGACCCGCTCCACGAGGCCCTTCGGGCTCCCCTTGCCGTCGCTGAAGATCGGCACGAACAGGTTGGCGCGACGCGACTGGTTCTGCGCGGCGCGCTGCACCTGCGCCAGCGCCTGCGGATTGCCGCCGTCGTAGTACCAGAGCGTGACGCCGAGCCCGACTCGTTCGAGGAACGTGGTGATCCATTCGAGGTAGTTGCGCCGCACCCAATCCAGCCAGAAGATGCGGGACCGGACGCCGACGCCCCAGACGCTTGCCGCGGACTCGGCGTCGAAGTAGTCGCCGTCGTCCATCTCGTGCCGGTGGATGATGAAGCGGTCCCGCCACGTTCCGCGAAGGCTCAGGCCCATGCCGCCTGCGGTCGTGTTGACGAGCTTCAGCGTCTCCGACTCCTGCACTTGGCCGCTGTTCACGAGGACGTAGGGAGTTCCGTCGAACTGCCAGCCGATCTTGTCGCCGTTGACCGGGATCCAGTCGGCGACCCCCAGCACCCGCTTGCCCTGAATGTCCATCCAGTTCCACTGGATCTCGACCGCGTAGCGACCGTACCAGACCGCTTCGAGCAGCGCCATGATGATCCGGCGGAAGTCGTAGATCGACTCGACCGCTCGCTTGATCGTGTCGCGCACCAGCACCTGCTTCGGATCCTTCTCGTCGGGGATTTCGAGATCCCACGGCTGCGACGCGACAGCCAGCTTGCGTTCTTGCAGCAGGCTCATCAGGAACGCGTCCCGCCGCATGACCAGCGCGCTCTCACGCGCGTGGCGAACGGCTTCGTCCCAGCGGTTGTGCCAGTAGGTCTGATCGCCACCGGAGACGATGGCGTTGAACGTGAGCGGATGGGGGAGCGCGAACGACCCGAACCCGTCTTCGGCGAAGTCCTCGATCTTGCCGTTCCGCTCGAACGGGCGTCCGCTGGCGTCGAGGATTCGGGGGTGGGGTGAGCCGAAGATCATGGGGCTGATCTTAGCGATCGCGGGCCAGTTGGGTCAACCGGTGAAGTGGAAGTCGGTGGACCAGCTCACCTCAGCACCTCCTCACTCGTCGCCACCCGCCCCTCACCTCCTCACTCGTCGCCACCCGCACCTCACACGCCGCCACCGCCCCCCTGCCCCGATCCTCGCGGTAGACGGCCCGCACGTCCGGCACGTCGACGAAGCGGTCGCTCGTCAGCACTCCCGCCGAAACCAAGAGATCCAAAATCGGCTTCAGTGCGTTATCGCCATCGCGAGCGCGGTTGAACCCCCGGCCGCCCTTGATCGTCACCGTCACGCTCGCCGGCTGCGTCACGCGGCCGATGCCTTGCTCTCTCAGCCGCGCCGTCCCTGCCACGATCCACGCCTGGTATCGCCGACTCTTGACTCGCCGTCCTCGGACGGTCGCGAACAGATTGTTCGTGCTGGGCGGGATGGGGAGCGAGAACGCCGCCTCTTGCGAGGCTCCGTCCTCCCCGGCCACCGGCAGCCCCAGCCGCCGGGCCTCGCGGCGGCCTTCGTTGGTGTTCAGGTCGATGGTGTCGGGCGTCATGGTTCCCTTCGCGCGGCAGGGTTCAGGCAGGGGACTTCACTCACAAACTCGCCCGTCCATGCCATGAGTCGAATCCAAGTGGTCCCGTCGGCTCGGGGGCGATGATCCACAGGCCGCCGTCGTCCTCCCATCTGGCCACTTCGTGCGGTGCGACGTGGTCCGGCTGCTCGTCGTCGTCCGGCATCATCAGATAGATGCGGGCGATGCCCGAGGCTGCCAGAGACTCTGTGTAGTCCTGGCGGCGGAACGCGTCGTTGGCGCGATCGAGCCAGAGACGTGCTACACGCTCCATTCGCGTACTCCATTCGTTGCTGTTGTTGAGATGAGCAAACCCGCCGCTCGTTCGTTCTTCTCTACCTGCATGATCGCACTACTCGGTAGCGGCGTCAAGGGCTGCCGCAAGGTGTTTCTTTTTTCTTTTCGGTGCGCTGGACCCGACCGCGGCGCGGAGCGCGTCCGTCGTCGTGCCCATCGCGTCGGCCAGCCGCCCCGCCAGCTCCAGCGACGGCGACCGCTCGCCGCGCTCGAGCATGGCGATGGCACTCTGGCCCGTGCCAGCCGCCGCCGCCAGCCCGGCGCGGGACAGACCGGCGCGGGACCGCAGCTCGCGCAGACGGCCCGCGAACGACGGGATCATGTTTCGCGTCGAGTGTGCTTGGGCCAAGAGCCTCTCCTGTATTAGTGGGCCTCGTCAATGGTATCACTACTCGGCTACGTCGCCTGGAGGTTTCCCGGCCGGGACATTCCCGGCCGGGTGGGGGCGGCATCAGCGAGCGCCGCGAAGGCTACGTCGTAGAGCGCCGACCTGCTTCCGCAGGTCGCGGAGCTGCTCGCTGCCGATCCACCGCAGCCGGCCGGGCATGCGGGCGGCGGTCGGGCCGGTCTCGCGGGTCGCGCCCGCCACGGTCTCGTACATGTCCCGCGTGGCGAAGCGCGGGTCGCCGCTGCCGCAGCAGCGACCCGCCTCCACGGCACCATAGGTTCCGTCGTTGGTGGCGACGTGAACTTCGACCGCCTCGATGCGCCGAATCTCGCTGTCGATGCGGGCGGCGTTCGTGGTCTTCGTGGTCAGCATCTTCGTCTCCCGGTTGTCGTCTCAGGTGTCTCACTTGCACCCGTCTACCTACATTATCGCACTAGTCGGCAGAGATGTCAAGGACGGCGGGCAGCCAGGCGGCGGCGTAGACCAGGGGGCAGGTGCGCATCATTCGGTCTCCGTGACGGCGTCGAAGAGCGTCCTGGCGCTCTCGCACCCTGGCGAGAACCAGACCCGCTCCCGTTTCGAGTTCTCCCGTCCCTGTCCTTCGCCTAGCCCTGCGTAGCCGCCCAGCGTCTTCCACTTCACACACTCCCACCCGGCCGGCATCGTGAAACTGTCGTAGCCGCACAGAGCGATCCGCATGGCCGGGTTGGGGCCGTTGGCGATGGCCCATTCGCGAACGTCCGTGGCCACGGTCAGCGAGTCCACCGTGTAAATATTGGCATCCCGGTTGTCTTCGGCGCCGTAGGGCGGGTCGAGAAAAACCGCTGTCGTGCCGTGGCTCGTGGTCGTCGCCTCGCCGCAGACGCGCGACCAGTCGCCGCAGCAGACGCGCACGTTGCGCAGGCGGTCGCCCAATGCCGCGAACATCGCGAGCAGGTTGTCGGTACGCGCTTGCGATTCGCCGCCCGCATTGCCCAGGTGGACGAGCGAGCGATGCACGCCCACCCCCGCATTGCCCAGGTGGACGCGCGTGCGATTCACGCCCTTCCCCGCGCCCAGGTCGACGCGCGTGCGCTTCACGCCCGCCCCCGCACCGCCCAGCTTGACGAGCCGACGCACGCCGTCAACCTCCACTACCTGCCACGGCCCGTCCCCACTGCACCAGCCCCCGCCGATCCAGCAGCACAAACCGAAACACCATAGCCCCGCGATTTTCGCGTCGTACCAGTCGAGATCCCCTTCAAGTCTCGGCACGAGCGTTTGCTTTTCCTCGATCATCCGGACATGGATCGCGTGCAGGTCGTTCTCGTTCACCGGCCGGTCGGCGTGCCGGGCCACGTCGTCCGGCGCGGCTTGCACCGCCCGCCAAAAATTCGAGATGAACCCGTCCATGTCGTTCACGGTTTCCGTCCCCACGAACGGCTGCGGCCGATGCAGCAGGCACGCCAGCGACCCGGCGAACGGCTCGACGTAATTTCGGACGCTCCCGAACCGCTGCCATACCTGGTCAGCGACACGCGCCTTGCCACCGAAATAGGGGAAGGGCGCTTTCAGTTTTGCCATTCGTCCCTCTTCCTTCCGGCGCTCACCGCATCGGTCAGCCGCTTCCGGTCCGCATCGGTGACTCGCTGGCGGGCCAGACACGTCGCGGCGATCCGCTCGCACGCATCGGCCGCCAGCCGGTCAGCCTCCACGTCTATCGGCGGGTCGTCGGGGTGCAGCGCCATCCACGCCTCGGCGACGGCGACGATTTTTCGGTACCCGCCGGCCGCGTGTAGGGCGAGGCGTATCACGTCTCTTCGGAGTGGTTCTCGGTCGCTCATTCCGGTTGCTCCTTGGCCCATTCGATCGCGGCGACTGACAGGGCAGCCATTGCGGCGGCCTCGGTCGGAAAGCCGCGGTAATCATTCCTACGGGGCATCCGATCCATCAGCCATGACGGCAGATCCCACGAGGTCATGCATTCGTCTCCGTATCGCGGACGGCTCCAGCTATAGCTCTCATCGCGGGACTCCCAGGACCGGATCTCTATGGGGGCCAGCGGGCGGCAGCCGCTCATCTCCACCACCTCCAGCGGGGTAGCCCGTACGATCCTGCCGCCATACAGCCGCCAGTTGGTGACGGAGCATTTGACGCGGGAGATGAAGCCGCGCGAAAACGTCCAGGCAGTCGGATCCCGCACGGTATCGAGTGCCGACCGATCGGCCCATTGCCTCCCGTGGAGTGCCATCAGCTTTTGCTCGCGCGCTCGAAGCGGCCGCAACTCCCGATCCACTTGGCACGGTCCATTGTGAGTCTGGCCCGCCCCACGTCGCCGCCCGCATCCGTTGCACCTGCACGATGCACGCCCCACGACGCCACGGCGGACTATCTCCACCTGCACCCGAATGAACTCGCCGCGAGGGTCGTCGTGTTCCTCCAGCCAGTCGGCGTACACGAGTCGCGGCGCGTCGTCGGCCGGATTGGGGGTGATGGCGGCGAGGAAATCTCGGTCGGTCATTCTGATTCCTCCCATGCCTGGCGGATCGAGTCGGCCCGCAGATACAGCGGGTGCCTCGGCATTCCGGCCTTCGTCCTTCCCAGGTGGTGCAGCGGCGTCTCCATCAGCAGTTCGCGGACTTGGGCAACGCGAGCCGGCTTGGCGTTTGCGCCCCACGCACAGACGACGAGACTCGCTCGCTGCGTAGCCCGCAGAATCGCGGCATCGTTCTGCGGGCCGACCGGGTCCGTGGATTTCCACAGCCCGGCCGGGTCAGTGGAGCGAAGCGCGTAGAGGTTGACCACCTCGAGCGCGCCGTAGCCCCATGCTCGGCTGAATCCGACGCAGCGGCGAATCGTGGGATCGTCGACAGATGCCGTAGCGGTCGACGGATTCAGCATGATCCAGCACACGCTGCCGTCGTCTCCCCACTGCCGCGAGAGGGAGTAGCGATAGGCTAGGCATGCGCTGAACGTAGCTGCGTCGGTGAACGTAGCTGCGCCGAACAGGTGTTGCTGCATTTCTTCAGAGTCGGTCATGTCCCCCCCTCCGTCACATCAGTTGAGCATTCTGTCAATTTCGAACTCGTCGACCGTCCGAATCGTCTCGCCGCATTCCTCGCACGCGAGGTGCGCGATTGGCGCGACGTCGTGCATCCTGAGTCGGCCATCCTCGGCCTCGTTCGGGATCTGCTTCGGAGCAAAGTCCAGCCAGCCGGAGGGCTCGACTTCATCGCCGAACTGATGCCACCCCCGTCGCGGAGCCCGTGCGAACAGTTCGAGTCTTGGCCCCGAACTACATGCTTCGATGATGTCGTAGAGTTCATCGGGCTTGCGCGAATGTTCGCGTTTGCGCGTGGCCAGCAGATTGACCTGTCGTCGTCCTGGGGCAAGCGTGCGCATCGAGCCCTTGACGCCGAAAAGGACCATTTCGGTCACGTTGCGGAAATAGAATCCAACTCCGCGACCGTCCGGACCGCCATCCTTGCGTACCTTATACCAGACGATGTTGGTCTTGTAGGTGAAGCCCCATGCCTCCATCACCTTAAGCCCTTCGCTGAGCAGTGCATTCGGAACCCACAGGTATAGATGGCTCTTCTTCGCCGCGTGTGATTGCACCGGCAGTGAACCAATGTCGCCAAAGCTCATCGTCGGATAGCGTCGAAGTCGGCGGTGTTCAGGCGCGACTTTGCCTGTGCGATTGCTGAACCGCCACGGCGGATCCGCGAGGATGGTTCCGTACTCCCCGGACACCCCAGGCAGACCATCCAGACCTTTCTCCGTAATCTCGCTCATGTCCCCCCCTCCGTCACATCAGTTGAGCATTCTGTCAATTGCGAACTCGTCGACCGTCCGAATCGTCTCGCCGCATTCCTCGCACGCGAGGTGCGCGATTGGCGCGACGTCGTGCATCCTGAGTCGGCCATCCTCGGCCTCGTTGTGGACCCGCAAGGCCAAGTGCCAGCGGCAATTGTGGCTGCCGCAATTCGCACACTCGTGCCCGGTGGTCTGTGCCATGTCCTTCCCCGTCGTCACGATGTTGAGCATTTTGTTGACTGCGACCTTGTCGGCCGTCCGGATCGTCTCGCCGCATTCCTCGCATGCGAGGTGTGCGATTGGCACGATGTCGTACGAGTAGAGCCGGCCATCCTGTCCGCCATCGCTGACCCGCCAGGCCAGGTGCCAGCGGCAATTGCGGCTGCCGCAATTCGCACACTCGTGTCTGTTGGTCTGTGCCAGGTCTATCGCTTGCTGAGCCTCCCGCGCCGCTTGCCATGCCACCTCGGCCTCGTGTGCATCCCGCAGCGTTCGTTTGGCCCATGCCCACGCTTTCGCGAGGTCGCGAATTACCTTCCAATCGTACATGCTGCAAATCCTTATTTGTCGTAATATCCGTCACCGTTACAAATACTATATCCATAACCCAAACCGGCCCCGTCCCCGTCCCCGTACCCGTCCCTTTGCCCGTACCCGTACCCGTACCCGTAACCGTCCCCTCGCCCGTAACCACCCCCGCGACCATCCCCGTAACCATCCCCGCGACCGTCCCCGTGACCATCCCCGTAACCATTCCCGCGACCCTCCCCGCAACCA
>Ga0163151_10001399_pt1 | contig 40551 bp, 42 predicted proteins | sample OliLakLV19MP5IB2_FD_145596 | JGI IMG/M metagenome (GOLD analysis project Ga0163151, IMG submission 145596) | Freshwater microbial mat bacterial communities from Lake Vanda, McMurdo Dry Valleys, Antarctica - Oligotrophic Lake LV.19.MP5.IB-2 | ecosystem: Environmental > Aquatic > Freshwater >... | reverse complement strand
AACATACATCTCAAGTCTTGTGAGTTAGATAGATCGTGGTTAGCGTGGACTGGAGAAAAAGAAAAAAGCAATGCAAAAATCCAAAAAAGAGAAAAAATTCTTTTTAATTTTCTTAAAGATTTTATTTGAGACACGAGTTAATTATATCATTATTCCGTATGATTTTAATGCAAAAATATGTGGGGATAACTATATCACGATATTGACTAGCCTACCTTTGACGTAGATAAACTTTTTGACTTCATGACCTACCACGTATTTTTGCACAGATTCTAATGCCAAAGCTTGTTTTTTAATTTCTTCTTCACTAGCATCAGTAGATACGAGCATATCCGCGCGAACTTTTCCATTTACTTGAATCACTATTTTTACTTCAGAGTCTATAAGGAATTTTTCCTCCCATTTAGGCCAAGAAGATAAATGGATTGTTTTTTTCTCGCCGAGCATGCTCCACAATTCTTCAGTGATGTGTGGTGCAAAAGGAGCGAGAAGCTTTAAAAAGTTTTTAAAGTGTAAAGTAGAAAGTGTAAAGTCGTTTTTCTCTACTTCATTCACAAAAATCATCATACTGGAGACTGCAGTATTAAATCTCATACTCTCGATGTCTTCACTTACTTTCTTGATTGTGTGATGTAATAATTTTTCTAATTTACTTTCTTTTTGATTTTTTTCTTTATTATTTTCTTTATGAACTTTACCCGTTTGCCGCAGCATTTTAGGCAGGTGACTTTTTACTTTATAACTTATGCGCCATACTCTCTCTAGGAATCTGAGCGTACCAACCATGCCGTCACTACTCCAAGACACAGCTTGATCAAATGGACCCATAAACATCTCATACATCCTGATCGCATCTGCACCGTATATTTTTATGAGATCAGTCGGGTTTATGCCGTTGCCTTTGGATTTGGAAAATTTTGTACCATCGTCAGCAAGTATAAGTCCGTGCGAAGTACGCTTGGCATACGGTTCACTGGTCGGCACAAGCTTGAGATCATATAAAAATTTATGCCAAAAACGAGAATACAGTAAGTGCAGTGTAGTGTGCTCCATACCTCCGTTGTACCAATTTACCCCGCCTTTTTTATAAGCGGGGTTTACCCCATTCTCCATGCCCACCTTGCTATCAGGCGGGCCAAGCCAATAATCCAAATTTTTCTTTGATGCAAATTCTTTATGATTTTTTATATCGGCATAACGAAGGTAATACCAGCTGGACCCTGCCCAGTTTGGCATAGTGTCTGTTTCCCTCTTTGCTTTACCTTTACATTGCGGACATTTTACATTTACCCACGACTTTATATCTGCGAGCGGGCTCTCGCCATCATCAGTAGGCTTATATTTAGCAACTCTTGGAAGCTTTATCGGTAAATCTTTATCCGGCACTGGTACCCATCCTGTAGACGTCCGACGTCTACAATTTTCACAAAAAATCAAAGGAATAGGTTCCCCCCAATATCGCTGCCTAGAAAAAACCCAGTCGCGAAGTTTGTAAGTTGTCTTTTTTTCTCCACCGACAAAATCAATAATTTTTTTAGTTGCCTCCTTTGCGTTCATACCAGTAAAACGTCCAGAATTTATCAAAATCCCATTTTTATCAACAACTTCTAAAATAGATAAATTATTTTTCTGTGCAAACTCACGATCACGATCGTCGTGTGCAGGTACGGACATGATCGCCCCTGTACCGTAATTCGGCAATACATAATCAGAAATCCAAATAGAAACTTCTTCATTGGTTGCAGGGTTTATAGCTTTAACACCCTTAAGCTCTACTCCAGTCTTATTTTTATCTTCTTTTGTTCGCTCTTGTCCGGTTTTTATTTTGGTTTGAAGCAAACACATCGCCACGTCATGCCAATTAGAAATATTTTGCTTTAATTTCAAAATTAATTCGTGCTCCGGTGCTAAAACTAAACAGTTAACACCATACAATGTGTCAGGTCTAGTCGTAAATACTTTTATCTCCTCACCCGACTTTCCATCTTTTATCTTAAAAATTAGCTCAGCTCCTTCGGACTTTCCTATCCAATTTCTCTGTTGAATTTTTATTTTCTCTAGATAATCTACCGTGTCGAGATCTTTATCGAGCCTGTCTGCATATTTGGTGATAGCCAGCATCCATTGTTCTTTTTCACGTTTCTCGGTCGGGCTGCCGCAGCGTTCGCACATACCACCCACCACTTCTTCATTGGCGAGTCCTATCTTATCTTTCGGGCACCAATTTATTTCTGTACGCTTTTTATATGCCAAACCTTTTTTAAAAAATTGTAAAAATATCCACTGCGTCCATTTATAATATTTTGGATCAGTAGTATTTACCTCGCGAGACCAGTCAAAAGAAAAGCCCAAGCTCTTTAATTGCTTTCGAAAAGTATCCGTATTTTGTTTAGTAACTTTTTCAGGATGAATGCCAGTCTTGATAGCATAATTCTCCGTCGGTAAACCAAACGCATCCCAACCTATCGGATACAAAACATTGTAGCCTTCCATTCTACGCTTTCGAGATATGACATCCATCGCTGTATTGGACCTGATGTGTCCGACATGAAGCCCAGCACCAGAAGGATACGGAAATTCAATCAGACCGTAGAATTTTTTCTTTCTAGATTTATCTTGTGCCTGATAGATCTTCTTTTTATCCCAAACAGCTTGCCATTTCTTTTCTATCTTTAAATGATTATATTCTGCCATTTTGAATAATTATCTAAGTGGTTTCGGGTATGGAGGATATATGTCTTTGTCTATGGTGCGAGAAAAGCAAGTCCGGCCAGCTTCGTGATCCCAAGATTCGTTTACACCACCACCTGGATATGGATAAGAAACATCTTTTCCTTCGTAATAAGCAGGTGCCGTAGTCGGCATGATTCCACCACCATAACTGTATTCTCTCCAGCCCTTTGGTATAGGCAAGGCAAAAGTTGCACAGAGTTCAAAAGTCAAAGGACTCTTCACCGCATATTCGTATGATTTTCCTTTTTGAAATTCTGGATCTACTGGTAGAGAAAATCCTGAAAGCGGGTTGGCAAGTTCTTTCAAATCAGCTGGTAATTTTTCTTTTTGTTGCCAAGAATTAATAATTTGATATTGGATAGTTTGCAGATCATTTACTCTGCGGTCATCTAAGCGTAACAATCTTTGTTTGGTCGGACTTCCTATAATCATGAAACTATATGATATGGCAGAAATTACAAGAATTACTCCAGCAATAGCCCATAGAATATCTTTTGGCATATCTTTAAAGCGATCGCCTTCTTTGTGACGGAGTGAAAATACATAATAAAAGCCGACGAGAGCGGCCACCACAAAAACAGTGAGAACCTTCAAAATAAATCTAGAAGTTATTTCTCCAGAAATAAAGTAACGAACCAATGTCACTAAATCCACGATGGCAATGAACGATGAAAGAAAAAGTATTATGTAAATAACCCACTTCCTCACTACTTCATCCACATGGCCCAAACCTTCTCTAATAAACTTATTCCAGAAACGTGAAATTAGAAGAAACACTGGGAAAAATATTATGAGAGTTGCTAGCGCCATACGAATACTTTCATATTCATAGGTAGAGTAACCATATTGATAACTCGCATTGAGGACATCAGGAAAACGCTTGTTTAATGTTTCAAAAACCAGATTGATAAACGATACGACTGAAGTGATTAGAGATATTAATACGCCCAAAGACAAGAAAAAGAAACCCACGCTAAATTTTGATTTTGTTTCTATATTTGTTTCCATCCTTACATTATAACACTAAAATTACCAAATATCACATAGCTTGCCAGACGGCAGTATGAGCAAGAGAAATAAGGCGATTGTTGGATTTTTCCAAGACACACAGCTCACCTGCTTCTACTTTTCCCTCTATATCCTTTAAAGTATCAGATAGTGCATAGCCTAATGCGAGTGAAGATGAATCTGTCGAATAAGAAGTAAGTATTACAAAAAGTGGCTTATCACTCAAAACTTTTTTTACTTGGGCCAAAAGTGTCGGCAACATCTCTTCTATCTTCCAGACTTCCCCTTTCGGACCTCGACCAAACTTTGGTGGGTCCATTATTATTGCATCATATTTATTCCCTCTTTTTTCTTCGCGGACTAAAAATTTCATCACGTCATCTTCGATCACCCGCATCGGCCCAAGAGCGAGTTCGATGTTCAATTTTTGATTTTCTTTGGCCCAGTTTAAAGTTTGTTTAGAGGCATCCACATGCGTCACTTCCGCACCAGCGCGCAAAGCAAAAAGACTCGCCACTCCAGTGTAACCAAACAAGTTTAAAAACTTAAAAGGACGGTCCTTAAGAGAATTTCCCCAAGGACCGTCCTTGGGAGCAGATTTTATATTTTCAGATATTTTCTCTTCAATAAAATCCCAGTGGCTTGCTTGCTCTGGGAAAAATCCTAAATGCCTAAAAGGTGTCGGCATGGCGAGGAATTTTATGCCCTTGTATTCCATCTCCCACTTAGTGTCAAGGATACCCCTTGACACTTTGCCATCACTCAGGGTCCAACCGGGTTTAGCGCCAGCCTTTGAGCTCCAAAATTTTCCAGCAACATTTTGCCATTGCGCCTTTCCTAAAGTCTTTGGCCAAACAGCATCTTCATACGGGCGGATAAAAGTATTCGGACCAAATCGTTCCAGCTTCTCACCCTCTCCAGTATCCAGAAGTTCATAGTCAGATTTATCTTTTGTATAAAAAATTTTAATTTGATTGATCATACCAAAAATTCTACGACATCCCCATCTTTGACAATATATTCCTTGCCTTCTGTACGCACAAGGCCTTTAGAACGAGCGGTGGCATAGGATCCAGAATCTAATAGGTCTTGCCAATTTATCACTTCAGCTCGAATAAACTTTTCTTTAAAATCCGTATGTATCGCCATGCCTGCGACAGGTGCCGTGCTACCGATCTGTATCGTCCAGGCCCGAGTTTCGTCTTCCCCTGTTGTTAAAAATGTTTCGAGTCCAAGTAATTCATAACTTTTTGTAATCAAATCAGTCAAACCTTTTTCAAAAACCGTATCGATCTTTACCGAAAGTCCTGGGGCTTTGAACTCTATATTTTCATTCGCTTCGGAAGTATTTAGAACATATAGCATTGGTTTTAAAGTAAGTAATGAAAGTGATTTAATCAAGAATTTGTCTTCCTCAGTTAGTCCTGCCTCTGTAGCTAGCTTTCCACCTTCTAAAACTTGTTCTACTTTTTTTAATACTTGTTCCTCGGCTATAGCTACCTTGTCGCCTCTTTTCACATCACGGACAATAGTTTGCAATCTTTTAGCCACCACTTCAAAATCGGCTAGCACGAGCTCGAGATTTATCACACCCACATCTTGCATTGGGTCAACTTTATTTGATACATGAATCACCGATGAATCTTCAAACACCCGCACCATGTGTGCAATAGCATCCACTTCACGAATATTAGTCAAAAATTTATTTCCGAGCCCTTCACCTTTAGAAGCCCCAGCCACAAGCCCGGCAATATCCACGAACTCTATAACCGCTGGAATAGTTTTTTTAGATTTAGAAAGTGCGCTCAATTTATCTACTCGTTCATCCGGCACAGGCACGATACCTACTGATGGATCGATAGTGCAAAATGGATAATTGTCCGCTGGAACACTCTTTTTAGTAAGCGCATTAAAAAGCGTGGATTTCCCCACATTCGGCAGACCCACAATTCCGATTTTTAAACTCATTCAAAAAATATAACAGAATCAACATAAAAAAGAAACCTTACTAAAAAATTATTCATCTTCTAAAATCTCAAAATTTTCACCAAATTCAGGAATTTTTTTACTTTTGCCGATAAAATACAAGAGAGCAAGAGCGCTAGTTATCAACCCAAAAAGTCCAGAGATGAATAAATAAGAGTTGCTAGAATCAACATCTGGCACAATGTCACTTGAAAGAACAGTGGCAGATAAATCTTCACCCATCACCTTTTCTTCTGGTTCAGGTATTGTTTCTGGCTGTGGCTCAGAACTACCACCTCCATCCCCTACTTCATTAAGTATGGGTGCCGGAGGCAGGGTGGTTTCTTCAGGTTCTGGTACAGGAGCCCCGTAATCAAAAACCAACTCGCCGTTTGGAGAAAAAAGTTTTAAGTTGGACTCATCACCAAAAACAAACCCAGTCGTCCTACCGGAAATAGTCATCGATTTTTTGGAAATTATTACGCTATTTTTAGGTAGGGTGAAAATTTTACCTCGCGCATTTAAGACCCAGTTTGAAATATTTATATCAGAAATGGCCTGGTTTGTAAGCTGTGTAAAAAAATCTTTCGCATCACCAACTTTAGAAATAGAAACAGTCACCGGCAGAACCTTGATCGTCATTTTACTCGTAACATCAGGAGTTTGGTTGGAGGCCTCTGAATAATATTCCAGTATCACGACATACTCACCTGGATAATCATAAGTGTGATAAAACTTTGTAAAATTATTTATTTGTTCAAGCGAACTTCCATCACCAAAATTCCAATAAGCCCGGCCCAAAACGACATTTTCATTATAAAGCCCGACGACATTTACCTGTATTGATAACGGTTGATTGGCAAATACAGGAGTAGTAGCTACAATTCTTGCTTTCATTGTTGAATTTTTTATAACCGGTTGTTTTTGTTTTTCTGAAGAAGATGAAGATTTGAGTTTGCTACTGCTACTATTACTCGAGCTACTAGTGCTAGTAGAGTCTTCAGTTTCACTATCTTCATTTTCCTCTTCTTCATCTTCTGATTCTGAGGAAGAAGAATCATTTGAAGTTGAATTTCCTAATCCTGGCGTAGGGGTGGCGATAATCCAAGAGCCCGCGACTTTCTGAATACTTTTCCCTTCCTCTGGATTCACCGGACATGAGCCACTGCAGTCACTAGAATCTCCGAAGCTTACCTTGTCGACTACTTCTTCACTTGAGTTTTTTATTTGAATTGCATTTGATTCAGTGAGAGTCAAACTATCGAGCACGATATCGGAATCCTCGAGTGCAACTCTAGATATTACAAAATAACTATTTGCGCCAATAGTACGCCCTTCAAAATTTGGCTTTGAAACCAAAGAACCAAAACTACTTCCAGTAGCGGTCTTTCTTTGCATATACCAACCCGTCAAATCAACATCTGCATCGCCCGAGTTATAAAGTTCTATAAATCTCTCACTCACAGGAGACAACTTTACTTCGCTTATTATCACGTCAGCAAACGCAAAACTAAACTCTGAGAGAAAAATAATACCTATAAAAACTAAAATCAGTTTCTTAGACATAAATTTTGTTTATTCTTTTATATGTTATAATTATACCATGAACGAAAATAAAGAAACAAGCCAAATAGATTTCTTGGCAATTGGGGATACTGTGATAGACGCATTTATAAAGCTTACCGATACTGATCGTATAGATATACAGGGTGAATCTGGACACGAAAACTTTAAAATCTGTATTCCATTTGCAGACAAAATACCCTACGAAGAAGTCTACGTCGTAAATGCCGTCGGTAATGCTGCCAACGCCGCGGTATCTGCCTCTAGACTCGGACTCAAGACTGCACTAGTGAGTAACGTTGGTGACGATCAAAATGGTAAAGATTGCTTGGATTCTCTAATGGGTGATGGAGTGAGTACTGAATTTATAAAAATAAACGAGGGGGTAAAAACAAATTATCACTATGTTCTTTGGCATAAAACAGAACGAACTATTCTTATTAAGCACGAAAAATATTCTTATGTTTTGCCAGATATCGGTGAGCCAAAATGGATTTATTTTAGCTCGGTGAGTAAAACTGCATTTCCTTTTCACGACACTGTGGCGGATTATTTGGAAGCTCACAAAGATACCAAACTTGCTTTTCAGCCCGGGAAAAATGAAATAAGTCTCGGAAAAGAAAAACTGACGAAACTTTATGCTTGCACAGAAATATTTTTTTGTAATGTAGAGGAAGCTAGAACTATTTTAGAAATGCAAGATGCAGATATTTTAGAGCTGTCCAAAGCAATGGCTGCCCTCGGTCCAAAAATAGTTTCAATCAGTGACGGACCAAATGGAGCTTATCTATACGAAGGTGGTGAGCTTTGGAAGATTCCCTTGTATCCAGATATCGCAGATCCTGTAGACCGCACCGGTGCTGGAGATGCTTTTGCTTCGACCATAGTCGCAGGTATGGCGCTTGGTATGAGTCCACTTGAAGCATTTTCTTTTGGACCGATAAATTCTATGTCGGTCGTTCAAGAAATCGGTGCACAAAAAGGACTCCTCTCTCGCGAAAAAATCGAAGAATATCGCAAAAACGCTCCGGCAGAATACAAACCTGTAAAAGTTTAGGAAAGAATTTTTAGAAAGCCTTGGGAGCGCGGCGGCGCGAGCACGAGCAAATTTTCAGTAGAAAATTATGGGTGCTTTATAAAAATTGCTTTCTAAATTTTTCTCTTAAGTACTTTCTTCACCGCTTCTTTTATAGAACTCTTTCCCATTCCGTAATGCTCGATGAGCTCATCTGGTTTACCTGACTGACCAAATTTATCTTGTACGCCTATAAATTCTATTGGCACTGGAAAATGTTGCGCTAGAACTTCTGCAACAGCAGAACCCATGCCACCCATCACCTGATGTTCTTCTACAGTCACGATAGCCCCCGCTTCTTTGGCCAGAGATACAATTCCCTCTACATCCATCGGTTTAATACTCACCAAATTCATAACTTTTATTTTAACCCCCTCACTTTCCAATTCTTTCGCGACAAGTATCGCCTGGTAAAGTAATGCACCTGTAGCGATGATACCAACCTCAGCAATACCCACATCCGGCATCCAGAAAATCTGACTTTTGCCGAGTGCTACTGGAGTCTCTTCTGTGGTCATGATCGGTGTCTTTTCACGAGCCAGGCGTAGATACGCAGGTTTGCCTGATTTGGCGAGAAGCTGTGTAATTTTTTTTGCTTCAATGGCGTCACACGGAGAAACAACTTCCATGTTTGGCATAGCTCTCATGATGGCGATGTCTTCGAGCGCTTGATGCGTGCCACCATCTGGGCCTACTGAAATACCCGCATGCGAACCGACGATTTTTACAGGCCGATCATTGTATGCGATAGTCGTCCGGATTTGTTCCCAATTTCTTCCTGGGGAAAACATGGCATAGGAAGAACAAAAAGGAATTTTACCCATGGCTGCCATACCTGAAGCGACAGTCACTAAATTTTGCTCAGCTACTCCTATTTGTGTAAACCGTTCCGGAAATTTTTCCTTAAAAAAATGCATCTGAGTAGACTCAGTCAAATCTGCACAAAGAGCCACCACATTTTCATCCGCTTCGCCAGCTTTCACTAGACCCTCACCAAAACCACGACGAATAGGTACCGCCTCGACATCACCACTCCAAAGTTTTGTATTTAATTTTAAATTTGGATTTAGCATACTATTGGTGCTCAGATTTTATTTGCCCACCGAGAGTACGAAGCTCGGAAAGTGCAAACTTACCTTCTTCCTTGGTCGGAGGTTTACCGTGCCATTTATAATCACGTTCAAATTCGTGCACGCCTTTCCCGGGTATAGTGTGGGCGATGATAACAGTAGGTTTTCCATATACTGACTGCGCTTCACTCACAGCTTCATTTAATGATTGAAAATCATGGCCACCTACTTCTATCACATGCCAATTAAATGCTCGCCATTTATCTACGAGTGGTTCGAGCGGCATAGTGTCTTCGGTAAATCCATCAATCTGAATATTGTTTCTATCCACTATGGCAATCAAATTTCTAATTTTCAATTTTCCTGCAAGCATGATACCCTCCCAAGTATTTCCTTCATCGAGCTCGCCGTCTGACATAAAACAATATACAAAACGGTCATTATCTTTTTTGTCTATTCTGTCAGCGAGCGCCATACCGACTGCCTGTGAAAGCCCTGCACCCAATGGTCCAGAGGAATTCTCGAGCCAAGGCATGTATTCTCGGTGCGGATGCCCTTGCAATCTTGAGCCGAATTTTCTTAAAGTTTTTAATTCTTCAATGGGAAAATAACCAGCGTGCGCCATTGTAGAATAAAGTACTGGGCAGATGTGCCCATTGGAAAGCACGACTCTGTCTCGCTCTACCCAGAGTGGATTCTTTGGATCATGTTTTAAAACATGGAAATAAAAAAGAGTAAAAATATCTGCCATACCGAGAGGACCTGCCGTGTGTCCGCTTCCAGCTTCCACCAGCATAGAAATAATACTCTCTCGAATATTATTTGCTTTCAATTTTAATTCTTTTGTTTTTGTGTCTGATAAAAAAGCCATAAAGATAGAAAGGCTTCGTTAGATTTGCTGAAATCTTTCTACTGTGTCAATTATATCATCTGAATCAAGAATTGCCGAGCCGGAAATGAGGCGAGAGGCGCCCGCGTCTACTAACGCGGGCGCCGTTTCAAAATCTACTCCCCCATCCACTGATATAACCAGATCAGAATATTTTTCTTTCAAAGTTTTTATATGTGAGAGACATGTCTCATCAAATTCTTCCCCTTGAAAACCAATGTGCTCTATACCCATCACCTGCACAAAATCTACAAATGTAATGAGTGGAAAAATCGTCTCAATTGGTGTCGTAGTATTTATAGCAATACCTATCTGCACCACATCTCTCACGTACGCGTCTATGCCTTCCATGAAATTCTTAAATTCTTCTAAGTCACCTACTGCTTCTACATGAAAAACCAATCTTCGAGCGCCAAGCTTGGTATATACATCAAAATTCTCCACTGCGCCCAGCACCATCAGGTCGAGTTCAAAATCGATATCTTCCCAAAATGGCAGCCCCTCTTCTTCATTCAAAATCCGCCGAAAGTGAAGATCAAAATCATTCTCTAAAAATTCAGGGTTTGAAGAATCTACTGTAGACAAAAAAGGCCAAGTCGTATTTTTTACAAAAACTCCGTCACAAATATCGATTTGTACTACGGGCACAATACCTCGCACTAGGGCAATTTTATTTTTCAGGTCTTCGTAATTTTTCGGCAAGACTGCCGGAATAATCTCAGGCATTAATTTTATCTATTTTCGCAAGTCTGCGAATATGTCGCTCGCCATTACTATATGGAGTAGCGAGCCAGAGAGTTACCGCGTTCAACATTTCTTCTTCTGTAAAATATCTTGCGCCCAAAGATAGCACGTTTGCATTGTTGTGTTCTCTAGAGCGGACTATCACATCTGCCTGATCATCCACCACCGAGTGACATTTGCCATAATAAACCACTGCTCGCACATGTGGAAATTTATTCGCAGCGATAGCTTCACCCTCCCCTGTCGCGCCCAAGATAATACCCCTAGAGTTATCTGGATCTTTTGAAACCTCTTCTGCCACTGGTATCACAAAATCCGGATAATCATCGTCTTCGTTATATTGAAAAGCGCCTTTATCCACCACCTCGTGCCCTTGGGCCTGAAGCGCTTTTACTAGTTCTTCCTTCAAAACATACCCCGCATGATCTGTACCAATAAATATTTTCATAAATTTATTTTATAGTATTACCTGTTTTTATAACATGGTCGACTAATGTATAAGTATACCCCATTTCGTTATCATACCAACCCATCACTTTCACTAGATTTCCATCTACTACTCTAGTCATTTTTAAGTCGGCCATAGAACCATATCTATTTCCGAGAATATCCGAAGATACAAGATCTTCTTCGGTGACTGCAAATATGTTCTCCCATCTTTTTTCTTTTGAAGCTTTCTTGAGAATTTCATTTACTTCTACTGTAGACGTCGGACGTCTACTAATAAAAGTGACGTCCACTATAGATCCAGCTGGCACCGGCACTCGGATAGAAATACCATCAAAAAGACCTTCGAGCTTTGTAAAAGCTTTTGTAACAGCGATAGCTGCACCAGTAGAAGAGGGCACTATGTTTTGCGCTGCGGCTCTCCCTTCACGCAAATCCTTCTTGCTTGGACCATCCACTAGTGACTGACTAGCTGTGTATCCATGCACTGTATTTAAAATAGCTTTTTCGATTCCCAAAGTTTCATCGAGTATGGCGATCAGCGGTGAAGCGGCATTTGTAGTACAAGAAGCATTTGAAGTAACATCGCAAGTTCCAAACTTTTCTTCATTCACGCCGAGCAAAATTGTTTCGCCCCGCATACTGCCATCACTATCTTTTGCGGGCGCAGAAATCACAACTTTTTTAGCTCCAGCGTCGAGATGCACTTTTGCTTTTTCGTAACTTGTAAAAAGTCCAGTAGACTCTACTACTACATCTATACCCAAATCTCCCCAAGGCAATTTACTCGGATCCTTCTCAGCTAAAACTTTTATTTGTTTGCCGTCTATATCTATCTCTTGTCCTTTTACTTTTATATCGTGGGGCCACTGCCGATAAACTGTATCGTATTTCAAAAGGTAAGCCATATTTTCTACACTGCCTAAATCATTCACGGCCACTATTTCAATCTCTGGCCTATCCCAAGCAACTTTTAAAAAAGCTCTGCCAATTCTACCAAAACCATTAATACCCACTCTTATTTTTTTCATAGATACATTATATACTATAATATATAAGTTTTCCTCCAAAGTGAAGCAAGTTTATCTTTGTCGTAAGAAGTTGATTTACCAAAAGATCTTTCTATGCTATCTTTTTCAATGCAAGCAATTTTAGCCAATCTGACCCATGATTCCACTAGCAAGCCGCCTTCTTGCCAATTTTTCATTTTATAATCACCCTTATCTTTTCTTTCTTTGGTTGTGATGGGAGCCAAAATGACATCATCGTCCCCAATATCCAATACCACAAGAGCCGGCCTTTTTTTCCTTTCTCCATCAGACTGAGTAAATAATACTAAAATAATTTCTCCAAATTTATATCGAGTCATAGATGGCGTCAGCCGAGCCGTAGGATTTCAAGAAATTTTTTTTGGACTTTCCTTGCCAGTTTTCTTCCTCTCTTTTGATACCAAGGGTTATCTTTCCTTCAGCAAAGTCTCGAGTGGTAGATTGAAAAAGATCGCTCAAAGCGATGCCCTGTTCTTTGGCTCTTTTCTGAGCGGCCTTTTTAATCTTTGAATCAATTTTAAACATTATTTGCGTCGTCATATATCCAGTATATACTTTGTTATGATATTGTCAATACGCTAAAAAATATAGCTTATCGAGAATGGTCGTTTTGGATTTATTGTTGAAGCTAAAATTATGCTATTATTGGAAAAATGCAAAAAGAAACACAATTCGTACATCTGCATACCCACTCACACTATTCCTTGCTCGACGGGCTTTCCAAGCTTGAGGATTTGGTGGATTTAGCCAAAAAATACGACATGGAAGCCTTGGCTATCACCGACCATGGCAATATGTATGGCGCAATAGAATTCTATAAATTAGCCAAGAAAGCTAATATAAAACCCATAATCGGAGTAGAAGCTTATATAGCAAATCGTAGTCGCCATGATAAAGAAGCTGGCGTAGACAATAAGAGATATCACTTGATACTGCTTGCCAAGAACATGGAAGGTTATAAAAATCTTATGCAGCTTGTTACTCTGTCCAACCTCGAAGGATATTATTACAAGCCCCGCATGGACAAGGAAATCTTGAGAAAATATTCTGGCGGAATCATCGCTCTGTCGGGATGCCTCGGTGGAGAGCTAGCCCGCGCTATCGCGAGCGACAATGTAAATCCAGATTCAAATCAACAATACAGCGAAGCAGAAAAAGTAATCCGGGAACACCAAGACATATTTGGTAAAGAAAATTATTTTCTGGAGATTCAAAGACACGACAAAATGCCAGAAGACAAAGCCTTCCGTGCGGGAGTCATAGCGCTCGGTAAAAAATTTGATATACCACTGGTTGCCACGATAGATTCACATTATGCACACGAAGACGATAACAAAGCACATGATACTCTGCTTTCAATCCAGACAAACTCAGATGTAAAGGCTGAAAATAAATTTACTTTCGGTGAAGACGATTTTTCTTTTATAGACACTGAAAAAGCTATCGAGCTTTTCAAAGACACACCGGAAGCCATAGAAAATACTGTAAAAATAGCAAACATGTGCGACTTGGAATTGGAGCTAGGAAAATGGGTTTTCCCTGATTGTAAAATCGAAGATGGAAAAGCACCTGACGACAAACTCCGAGAGCTTACTTACGCAGGATTTGAACGACTCGACCTCAAAGAAACACCGGCAATAAAAGAGCGGGTAGAATATGAATTAAAAATTATTTTTGATAAAGGTTACTCACCTTACTTTTTAGTAGTGGGTGACCTTTTGCGTTTTGCCAAAGAGAATGGAATCTTGACCACTATCAGAGGTTCCGTCGCCGGATCCATGGTCACTTACTTGCTCGGTATTACCAACGTGGATCCTCTGGAATACAAACTCCCCTTTGAAAGATTCTTAAATCCTTTCCGCCCTTCTGCGCCAGATATCGACATGGACTTTGCTGACAATAGACGCGATGAGATGTTGGAATATGTAAAACAAAAATACGGGCAAGACCGTGTAGCGCAAATCGGAACTTTCGGTACGATGATGGCTCGCGGTGCTGTGCGTGATGTAGCTCGAGCCCTAGCTCACCCCTACGCTATCGGTGACAGACTCTCAAAGATGATTCCACTTGGCTCACAAGGTATGCCGATGACTATAGATAGTGCTATGGAAATGGTCCCAGAATTAGCAGCAGCATATAAATCTGAAAAGGACACAAAGGAAATTTTGGATCTGGCCAAAAAACTCGAAGGTTGTGTGCGCCACATCTCGGTGCATGCAGCGGGCGTTGTCATCGCTCCCCGTCCTCTATCAGAATATTCACCACTTCAATTTGATCCCAAAGGTGAAGGTAAGGAAAAAGGAAAAATAATTACTCAGTACAATATGCACAGTATTGAAGATGCAGGACTTTTGAAATTCGACTTCCTGGGCATACGAAACCTAGCTATCTTGTCAGACAGTATCAGCCTAGTAAAGAAATTTTACGACATAAATATAGACATCGAGCGGATCAATCTAAACGATAAAAAAACTTTTGAACTTTTAGCTAAAGGAGAGACAGAAGGACTCTTTCAATTAAACGGCGCTGGTATGACTCGATATTTGAAAGAACTAAAGCCGACATCCATCCACGACATCAACGCCATGATGGCTCTGTATCGCCCAGGACCGATGGAATCAATCCCAGAATACATAAAGAGAAAACACAATCCGGCCCTAGTTCGGTATTTGGATCCGAGGATGAAAAAATTCTTGGGAGAATCTTTTGGGCTCATCGTATATCAAGACGACCTGCTCTTCTGTGCCATAGAGCTCGCTGGGTACAACTGGGAAGAAGCAGACAAATTTCGTAAAGCGGTAGGAAAAAAGATTCCGAAAGAGATGGCGGCGCAAAGAGAAAAATTTACCGAAGGAATTATAAAAAATGGACAAACTCCGCAATTTGCTGAAAAACTTTGGAAACTTTTTGAACCATTTCAAGCTTATGGTTTCAACAAAGCTCACGCGGCCTCCTACGGAAAAGTGGCCTATCAAACTGCATACATGAAAGCCAATTATGGAGTTGAATATATGACGGCTATATTGACTGCAGAGTCCGGCGATGTGGATAAGATAGCAGAAATAATCAAGGAATGTAAAAAGATGGCCATTCCAGTACTGCCTCCAAACATCAACGAAAGTTATGGAGGATTTACTTGTCTACCCGACGAAGCAAAGACTTCGGCGGGCTTGCCAATAAGTAAAGAAAATCCGAGTAAAAAAATTCGCTTCGGATTTTATACTATAAAAAATCTGGGAACAGATATTTCAAATGCGATTATTGATGAGCGAAAAAACAATGGCAAATACAAATCAGTGACAGACTTTTTGAATAGAATCAAGCATAAAAACTTAAACAAGAAATCCATGGATGCACTCATAAAGTCTGGGTGCTTTGACGAATTTGAAGAGCGTGGAAGACTACTGGGCAATCTCGAGGATATGCTAGCCTACAATCACGAAGGCAGTAAACAAAATGCAAATCAAACATCACTTTTTGGGGCGACTACAAACACAAAAGCTCCAGAATTTAAATTCAAAGATGCAGTAGCTGCAACTCAAATGGAAAAATTACTCTCCGAGAAAGAATTACTCGGGCTTTATATTTCTGGACACCCCCTCGATCGACTTCGCGACAAACTTGAAAGTCGCAGTATAAACATCAAAAAAATAAAAGAAGGAACTGATGTCAATGTAGGCAATGGCCGCGAAGTCACTATCGCTGGCATCATCGAATCAGTGAGGCAAGTCATCACTAAAAACAACGACCGCATGGCCTTCCTGCGTATCGCCGATCTCTCAGACTCCATCGAAGCAGTCTGCTTCCCTTCTATATTTAAAGAATTTGCAGAAATAATAGTGCCCGAAAAGTGCATTGCTCTTTCCGGCAAAGTCTCCAACAAAAATGGCGAAAAAAGTATAATTATCGAGGCACTAAAAGTGATTTAGCGCTCTGTATTAAGAATAAAACTTTATTGTTGAGTCTTTTTTATTAGCTCAAAACGTTTAATTTATTCCATAACACCTTCAGCTTCTCTATCTGTACTCACATCACCTGATCTCATCAGATCCTCGTACTGAGTTTTAAGCCTATTAATTAAACAAACTCATTGCCTTGTCCTTACCTTCATTATAAATGACTTCGACCATTTCACTAATTTTTTTGGAAAGTTTTTTGATTGTTTCAAGTTCTGGTTTTTTAAATTCACCTAGCAAAAAAGCAAGTACAGCTTTCTCTCCTTTAGGCTTTTTTACTGAACCATTTTTTGTGGCGAGTGCTATGCCTACTCTAATACGTAGAAATTCTTCAGATTTTAGTGATTTGATTATAGAACCCACCCCATTGTGCCCACCAGAAGAGCGATTGAAAGATATTTTTATTTTTCCAAGTGGTAAATCTATGTCATCATAGATCACTATAAGATTTTCCAAATCTTTTTTAGTTTTAACAAGTTTCGCCACTGCCAATCCTGATTTATTCATAAAAGTATCAGGGACTAAAAATTTTATTTTACTTTCAAGTAATTTTTTCTCGGTCAGCTCGACTAAAATGCGCCCAGTATTATGCCGAGTGTTTTCGTATTCAACTCCAGGATTTCCTAAACCCACTACTAGTTTCATTTCTAGATAATAACATTATATATTAACTGAAGGCAATCCAGTAAAATCAAAGGCAAATTTATATTAGAAAACAACCTACTCTAGCATGTCAAGGGGTTTATATGTTATATTACAAGAATGGAAAATGAAAATGGTGCATATGAAGCAAGAGAGATTGTATATAGACAACCCCCAAGGGATCAGTCCTGGTGGGAGGTAATAAAATTTGCGCTTATAGCTTTAGCTATAGTAATCCCCGTTCGTATGTTTGTCGCTGAACCATTTGTTGTTTCAGGCTCTTCGATGTTCCCTACTTTTATAAATAAAGACTACTTGATAGTAAATAAAATTTCCTACAGATTGGAGGATCCAAAAAGATACGATGTAGTTGTTTTCAAATATCCAAATGATGTATCTAAATTCTTTATAAAAAGAGTCCTTGGTCTCCCAGGTGAAACGATAGACATTCGTGGCAATAATATAACCATCACAAATAGAGAATATCCAAATGGACTACTCCTAAATCAACCTTTCATAAAAAATGGAGCAGATAACAAGGTGCACCTAAAACTGAAAGGTGACGAGTATTTCGTAATGGGTGACAACAGACCTGCTAGTTCTGATTCTAGAGTCTGGGGACCATTAAAGAGGAAATTTATAACAGGTAAAGTCTTCTTACGTTTACTTCCGCTTCAAAATATAGATTTATCACCAGGAGAATATATACAAACAGAAAACTAACAAAAAAATTATTATGAAAAAATCAAAAACAAATCCTGTTAAAAAAGAAGGCAAAAAGAAACCTGAAGAAATATCTTCACCAAAAGGAATGCGCGATCTGATAAATGAAGACTATTACAACTTCCAGGGCTTCTTTGAAAAAGCCCAAGAAGTAGCAATATATTATGGTTTCAAGCCCATCGAGACACCAATACTAGAACACGAAGAACTTATCACTGGAGGTATCGGTGAAGGCACTGACATCGTAGATAAGGAAATATATAACCTAAAAACTAAAGGTGGAGATCATCTAGCTCTGCGCCCAGAACACACTGCACCGCTCATGCGCGCGTACATCGAACACGGCATGCAAACGATGCCTCAGCCAGTAATGTTTTACCAATACGGTCCTGTGTTCAGACATGACAAACCTCAACGTGGACGCTACCGACAATTTTGGCAATTTGATTTGGATTCACTTGGTTCTGATAAAAGCATAATAGATGCATTGATCATTAAAGTTGGCGTAAGTATCCTCGAAGACGCCGGAGCAGAAAACCTTTCCATAGACATAAACTCAATAGGAGACAAAGAATGTCGCGGAGCATACTTGCGAGAGCTTACAAGCTATTATCGAAAACATGTAAGTAGCCTCGCTCCTATTGATCGTGAAAGATTAAAAACAAACCCGCTCCGCATTCTAGACTCGAAAGAAGAAAAGACTATTGAGCTCAATGCGGGCGCACCAGACTCTATTTCTTACTTATGCCCTTCTTGTAAAAAACATTTCAAAGAAGTATTGGAATATTTAGAAGAACTCGGAATCGCCTACAACATAAATAAAAACTTAGTACGCGGACTCTCTTATTACACTCGTACAGTTTTTGAAATTATTGAGCAAAAAGGCACAGAATATGGGACACCTCTCACTCTCGCCGGTGGAGGACGTTATGACTATTTGGCTCGACAGGTCGGAAGTAAAAAAGATGTCTCAGCAGTGGGAATTTCTATCGGAGTCGATAGAATAATAGCGTCGAGCTGGTATAAAAAACTTGCGCCCCGTATATTGAAGAAGCCAAAAATTTATTTTATCCAACTAGGTGCTGAGGCAAAATTGAAAAGCTTAAATATTATCGATATACTGCGAAAGGCACATATTCCTATAGCACAATCATTATCGAAAGATTCACTTGGTTCACAGTTAGCGATTGCTGAAAAGCTCGCCATTCCTTACGCGATAATCTTTGGAGTAAAAGAAGCCATTGATGATTCGGTTATTGTCCGGGATATGGCTAGTCGTTCACAAGACACAGTGAAGCTACCGAAACTTTTGGATTACTTAAAAGTACTTAAATAAAAGCAATGGTAAAAATCTTGCAAGTAAATCAAAAACCTGCCCGAACGACTGTTCAGTCGGACGGGGTTTTGCGTAAGGTTGCTAAAGAAATATCAATTTCAAAAATACAGACTCCGAAAATAAAAAAAATTCTGCAAGAGATGAAAAGCGCACTCAGATCACAAAACGACGGAGTAGCTATCGCTGCGCCACAAATAGGCTATTCGATACGAATATTTATAGTGTCTGGGAAAATCTTTGGGGCAGAATTTGGTCAAACTGAACAAAAAATACCCCCTTCTGACCTCCCCCCTATAAAAGGTGAGAGGGTAAAAGATTTGATTTTCATAAACCCAAAAATTTCCAAACTATCACGTGACAAAGAGTGGATGCCTGAAGGTTGCTTGTCAGTACGCCCATTTTACGGTCAAACTTGGAGGTCAAAAAAAGCTACTGTCATTGCCTACGACGAAAAGGGCAAGAAATTTGAGCGAGGTGGCTCAGGACTTTTGGCTCAGATTTTCCAACACGAGACAGACCATCTAAACGGCATCTTATTCATTGATCACGCCAAAGATATAAAAGCTGAAGAATTACCAAAGTAGTTATAAAGTGAATACTAATAATTTAAATTTCATATTTTGGGGCACTCCAGATGTGGCAAAAGATACACTTGAAATTCTAAAGCAAGCTGGATTTTTGCCTTCGCTTATCATCACAGCCACTGACAAGCCACAAGGAAGAAAAATGTTAATAACTCCCCCGTCGGCAAAAACTTGGGCTATAGAAAACAATATTCCGTACATGCAACCCGAGAAAATTGATGAGGATCTTACGTTAAAACTTTCAACTTTAAACCTTCAACTTTTCATCGTAGTGGCTTATGGAAGAATATTATCAGAAGAGATAATAAACATGCCGAAGCTTGGCTCTATAAATATCCATTACTCACTTTTACCTAAATATCGCGGAGCCTCACCTGTAGAATCGGCCATATTAAACGGCGACAAAGAAACGGGCGTAACGGTACAAAAAATGATATACCAGATGGATGCTGGCGCGATAATCGCTGAAAAAAAACTAGAAATATTACCTGACGAAACAGCGCCTGAACTTCGAACCCGCTTAATAAAACTAGGCGGAGAACTTTTAGTGAAAACTTTACCGAATATCATAATTGGGGAAATTGCAGAAACTATCCAAGAAGAATCTCTCGCTACTGTCTGTAAAAAAATAAAAAAAGAAGATGGGTTAATAGATTTGAATGACGAAGGACATATAAATTACAATAAATTTCGCGCCTACGCGCACTGGCCGAGAACTTTCTTTTTCAAAGACGGCAAGAGAATCATAATCACTAAAGCCAAATTGGAAAACGGCAAATTTGTAATAGAAAAAATAATTCCAGAGGGCGGAAAAGAAATTAATTACATGCTAGGCAAGACCTAGCATGTAATTAATACTTCGATGTAAACGGATTTCTATCAGATAAACCTTTGAGCATCTTTTTCACACTAGCCGCTCCACGCTTAAAAAGGGTTTGTTTACGGTTTTTGTTTTTACTAATCTCCCGAAACAAAGTATTTTTCACAGTATCTATAGCCATGTGTAGATCTGCCTCGTCCGCACTACCATAAAATTCTTCGCCCTTTATCTGAATCAAGCAATCTGCATGAAAAACACCGTCACCTTTATGGTTATTGGTATTTTTAGATATATCAAAATTAACAATAGCTTCACCTTCATCTTCCATACTAGAAAGCAACTTCTCTAAATTTGTAACCCGCTTTATAACATAATCATGTATTGAGGGAGTAATTTCTATATTTTTTGATTGTAAATTTATATTCATATTGTTTAAGTTATTTTAATTTTAATACTTATACCAAGGCTGTAGACGAATTCATAGCCCCATCATTACTCAATCTATAATATCATACTCATGATACATTTAATCAATCAAATGACTATGCTTTGAAGCCAAGATCGGTAGATATAATTTTTCTATATACTCTCGTAGCATTCTAGTAGTTGAAAACTTTTCTAAAATTAAATTTCTTGCTCGTATCATTTTTTTCATCCAAAGAGAATTGCTTGAATCTTGCAAATGCGCGAAGTACGTAGGAATAATTTCATCCCGAACTAAATTAAACATTTCGTCGTTAGTCGACGAGTTGTGTGTGATCCAACCAACATCTTCTGGATTCACCTCATTTATCCACCCGTCACTAGTAGACAAAGATAAAGTCGCATTCAATGCCGCTTTCATTCCACTGGTGCCACACGCCTCAGTGCCGATAATAGGAGTATTCAACCATACGTCAGCCCCAGCGGTAAAAATCTCCGCAAGGTCAGTATTGTAATCAGCAATAAAAACCGCCGTACCCTGTAAATAGTTTGTAAATATCTTTTCGAGTTCTTTTTGAAAGTGATTCTCTCCTGGAATAGTGGGACCAGCAAAAATTATCCGCACTGGGACTAAAGAATTTTTACAAATTTCAACAAGTTTTTCTATATTATGAAAGAAAAACAATGGCTGTTTGTATTCCACCAATCTTCTGGCCCAAACAAAAACAAGATCTTCTTCACTCCACTCTTCTTTCGTTTTTTCTTTGACTAAAGCTAAAAGTTTTTTTTTATTCTTAAGATGACTTACTAAAATATCTTGGTCCAATGCGCCCTCAACTTTATCCATTTTATCCCAACGGTCTATAAAAATACCATTGGTCACATTGTCCATCACCTGGTCTGGCCAAACAAGCTTGGCATTTTTGTAATGAATTTCACTCACTGTATTAGCCTTAGCGGATAGTCTAAAAGAAAAAGTAGTCATTGAGAATATGTCAGCATAACTCGATGATAGCCCTAATGTAGATATTTCATTTCTATTTAGACATATATCTTTGGCGCACAGTTCTATAAACTGCTCAACTTTTTGAGGTGCAAATTGTTCTTGCCCCGCTAGCGCCAAAGTGTGATTGGTAAAAAGTATATGCTTTTTTGCATAGTCACAAGCTTCCTTAAAATTCACGTGCTGATGTTCCATCTCATGTCGAATTAGTTCCAAGGCCAAAAAAGCTGAATGACCTTCATTTAAATGATACACAGAAGCATGATAACCTAAAGCTGCTAAAAATCTAAATCCACCTATGCCTAAAATAATTTCTTGTTTCAATCTAACGTCTCGATCCATATCATAAAGATATTTTGTAATTCCTCTATCAAGCACATCATTTTCGTCTATATCTGTATCTAGCAAATATACTTTTGCACCAACCTCTTCCCATTGCCAGGCTTTTATCTTTACTGTCCGATGTTCTATCGGTATAGAAATAATTATTTCTTCATTATTTCTATTCACAACTCGTTTTAATTTTTTAAATTCTTTTTTATCTCCATCAGACAACACACTTTGTCCTTTTTGATATTTCAAACCGACTGCAACCAAGGGGAATCCTTGCTTGGCTACTTCTCGTATATAATCCCCAGAAAGAATCCCTAGCCCGCCCGCATAGGTGGGAAAATCTGACTCGAGCGCATATTCGGCGCAGAAATAAGCGACTGGTGACTTTTTAAAAGCCTCATATTCGCTACTTTTTTTAAATTTTTCAAAATAATCAGCTTGATCTTTTTTTGCTTTTTCTATTTGCATAAATTATGATCCACGTTGTTCTGGTTGTCCACCCCGAATTTTGTAATATTTTTCCTTATACTGCTCTATGGTTTTCTCAACTTCGTTGTGGGGTATCTCTACACGTAATAAGTCGATAGCATTTATAGTGTCATAAATATCTAGCTTATTTTCCAATTTATATTTTGCATCTCTCCATAGAATTGCTTTTTCATATTCATGCCGATCCACTGCTTCTTGCTCTAACTTTTTCATCATATCAATAAAAGCAAAATACACACCTTCCTCAGCTCCGCCACGACCAAGCGTTCTATCTTTGAAAGGAATACGAAGTAAATCTCTCTGAGATTGCATCATAGCTCGGATTTTGCCTGTGCGTTGCCAATTGAAAGCAGTGGAAACTATTTTTTCATAAAAATCTCTACCTTCATCTAATACATCTTTTTTTACATCTGGAACATGTCGCAAAGTGTCGAGCAGATTAAACACTCCATCCTCAATCATCTCCATACTCCACCACGGCTTTCCTGAAGCCCACCAGAAATGATCTGAAGCTAAACTCTTATCCATCTTTTCTCGCACTAAATCATAACGTGGGTGATCAATGTTCATTTTGTACACTTCGTTTAAAACAAGTGTAGTGAGAGACCATTGCATTTTATGAATAACGTTCTCTGGATCATTCCAAGATAAAAATTGGATGTCATTTTCAATATCTTCTTTACTTGATGCCCAAGTCGCTTTAACGGGGTCTATCTCTTTGTTTTCTTTGAAATACTTACTAACATCTGAAACTTTAATTAATCCAAATTCCTTGGTGTCAAAAACTTCAAACAGCATTTTTTCGAGCCCTGGTCTGTGGTGGCCAAAAGTTTCTGCATCCATAGCGGTGACTATAAAATTCGGAGTTTCCAATTCTTCATGCATGGCTTCGAGCAATGTGTCGCGAGACCTAACTACAGCACTCATGATTAGATTACTTAGTCTTCTATTGCGAAAAAATACATTTAGATTGGTATTTTTTAATTTATAAACCTGATTATAGTCAACTTGTCCAACTTCCCCGCCGCAAGAAATCTCGTCCAGAATAATCCACTTAAATCCAAGCTCTTCAATAACTTCCGCCACCTTTTCATCATAAGCCATCTCAGGTGGGAAAAATCCATTTGGAGTATATTCACCCAAAAAATGCCGTAAGGTTTCAGTGTTTAATTCTATTTGCCTTTTTATTTCTTCCTTGGAAATGAGTGGTAACAAAGCATGATATTTCGCTGAGCCAGTAATCTCCAGCCTTCCTTCTTGTACCAAACTCTTTATATCATCTATTAAATCTTGATAACCAAATTTATGTAAAAGCTCAAAAAGTGCACCGTTCATATTTATAGTTAGGTGAACATTTTTGTTATTTTTGATTCCGTTAATAATAGGTCGATAGCTTTGCACCACAATAGCTCCCAATATATCTGGTTGCTGGTCTACTGGTTGATAAAAATGTAAAAAATTAGCCCATTTCATATTCTATGGGTTAAACTGATTAAGTGCGCGAAGAAAAAGTTTTTCATACTCTTTGGCTGATTTTTCCCATGAGAAATTTTCGGTCATGGCTCGCTTTTGTATACCTCGCCAGACATGAGTATATTTAAAAGTCTCATAGGCACGCATAAATGCACCAAAGAAAGCATACTTATCGTAGTTTCCAAACACAAATCCAGTACCTGGTTCCTCGTCTGAACCATGATCCTGCACGCTATCGCCGAGCCCGCCGATTTTCCTAACTATAGGTACTACCCCGTAACGCATTGCTTCCATTTGGGTCAACCCGCAAGGCTCAAACCTAGATGGGACAAGTATGGCATCGGCTCCAGCATAAATAGTATGAGGAAGCATATTGTCAAAAGAAAGATGAGTAGCTACATTTTTATATTTTTTATCAAGCTCAGTAAAGAATGAAACGAAATGTGAATCTCCAGTTCCCAACACTACAAATTGAAAATTAAAATTCTCTAGTAAAGGCTCAATAGTTTCCATTATTAAATTAATCCCCTTCTGATCGGTCAATCGAGAAACGACACTAACTACGAAAACATCTTTATCTTCTGGTAAATTAAATTTTTGTTGAAGTATCTTTTTATTTTTGATTTTGTCCTGTAGATTGCTTACGTTATATTTAAATTCAACATATGGATTTGTCTCTGGATCATAATTTTCATAATTTATACCATTCAAAATTCCAAACAGTCTAGAGCGTCTTTCTTGCAACAGCTGATCTAGGGTTTCACCATATTCCGGAGTGGTTATTTCCCTGGCATAGCTCGGTGATACTGTGTTGATGACATCAGCGTAACGTATACCGCGACGCATGAAATTAAGCTTCATAATGCGTGGATCGGTAATATTTGGAATTTGAGATTGCCCGTCATCATAATCCATTTCACTAGTATTTCTATGATCAATTTTCCCTTGGAAATGAATATTGTGAATCAAAAATACAGATGAAATCTTGGAAATAATCAGATCTTTCTTGTACTCAGTTTTCATATAGTTTGGCACTAGTCCTCCTTGCCAGTCATTTCCGACTATAACATCAGGCTTCCATTCTCCCGCAATATTTCTCACAAACTCAAGCGTTCCCTTTGATAGCAAAGCCCAACGAGCAGGATCATCATCATAGCCATAAACACTTCCTCTCTTTTCATAATATTCCTGATTTTCTAGAAAGTAATTAACCAGTCCATTACTATTTTTATATTTCTTAACGTTGCAAATAATATCTTCGCTGTCTCCGTTTGGAACGAGTAACCCATCAACTACATCAACCATCGGAAATTCTTCTTCGTTTATCAAAGCATATTTAGGTGTAATGGTTCGCACGTCGTGTCCTAGTTCGACAAGTGCTTTCGGTAGAGTGTGCAAAACCTCCCCCAAGCCACCCACTTTTATAAAAGGTGCAACTTCAGAGCCCACAAACAAAATTTTAAGGGGTTTGGATTTTTTTGTTAAGTGGCTAGAAAATATACTCATAGGTTTAGGCGTGCTCGATAATAATCTCCGGTGTATTTTTATAATATGGATTTTTAACAAAGCCGGGCTTGCCTTCTTTATTTACTACATAGTAAGCGAAGCCGTGCATTTTCTTGACTGCACTATAGTCTGCATGGGTTGGCCAAGCTGTCTCTTTTACTTTTCTCAAATCCACTGGACTATCGTCTACTGTCACCATCCATGCGTCGCCGGTATTGATAGCCAAATGCCCGGCTCGCTCAGGTATAGGAACCACACTACCAGGTTTGACAAAAATGGCTTTGACACTTTCTACTTCGTCATCGATTGGCACATCATTCCCATCTTTCTTTCTCTGTTGCAAAAGAATAATACCCTCACCCAAAAGAACCTTATAGGTTTCTATAAAGTCACTGACATGATAATGCCCGTAAGTTTTTATATATTCTTCTCCGACAAATCCACTCTGCCACACTGTAATATTTTTTCGCTCAGTCCCTCCTCGAATCATGAAGTAATGTACCTCTGGGCCAAAAGCCATAGGATCCATCAAAACATCTAGCATCTCCCCATGTGTGCGTACTGCAAAGCCTTTATCCATAGGATATAATATAGCATTTTTGGAGAGCAGAAACAATTACTAATTTAAAATCTGACTAATAATTTTTTTAGTTTCCTCAGGATCTTTTACTGAAACATAGTCTACGCCGGTTTTAATAACCGCATAATCATTGCCACCCTTAAACATCGCGTCGCCCACAAAAAACATATTTTTAATCGGAACTTTTAAATACTTTTGCATCTGATGTATGCCGTAAGCTTTATCAATTCCCTTTTTAGTCACGTCTATTGTAGTAAACCCTGCTGCTCTAACCTCTAGATTGGGAAGTCTTTTAGCTACTAGGCTCGCGATTTTCATTTTTGTCTCTAAATTATTTTTTAGCCATTCTTCTTTCATCCTTACTCCACGAATTCCCAGAACCCGAACTATATCCTGACCGTAAACAGAAAAAGATACTTGAGTTTTACGGTTTTCAATAATTTCGCCATAAGTTTTCCTTGGATGCACATATCCTATTTCTTGAAATACACCCAGAAAAGCCTTCTTAATTCTAGAAACTTCTGAAGCAGTTAGAAATAAAGAATATATTTTCTTCCATTTCTTATCATATTTATAAAAAGCAGTACCCGTGGTAGGAAACAAAAAAAGATTTTTAAGGGAATCTTTTTTAAGTTTTAGTTGATTTAAAAATAACTCTTGAAAAACTTCATACTTTCCACCACCAATCACTGCCACCATCTTCGTCTCGAGAAGTTTAACTACAAGCTCAGACATTTCTTTGTCCATAGGAGATTTAGTTCGTATAAGCGTTCCATCCAGATCAAACACTATCAAATCTTTTTCTTTCAATTTTTTTAAATTTGAAATTTTCATAAACCAATTACTATAAGATTATTTTCCTGGAACAAATTTTAAAGATATAGAATTTACACAATGCCTGATATTCTTTGGTGTTTCATGCTCGTCTTTGAATATATGTCCCAAATGCCCACTGCATTTTGCGCAAGTTATCTCGGTACGCATACCGTCAGAATCGGGAGTTTGTTTTATTGCGCCCGGAATCTCATCATCAAAAGCTGGCCAACCACAAGTCGACTCAAACTTTTGATCCGATGTATAAAGAGGAGTATTGCATTGTTTGCAGACATATACTCCAGTATCTTTCATTTTTACATATTCACCCACAAAACGTCGTTCAGTTCCCTTATTTATAATTACCTCTTTTTCTTGTGCTGTTAGTTCATTTAATTCCATACTTACCATTATACCACAAAATCTAAGTGTATCTCCCTTCCTCCCCCTAAGCCTGGCTTAGGGGGAAATTGACATTCATCATTAAACAGTGCATAATTAAGCCCGTAATGAAATTTTTAGAAAACATAATCCATACAGTAGTGCCCCACGAGAAAAATAGAAACATACCTCACTTATTGAAAAAGGAATTTGTTACATTGATGGCTGTTTTAGTAGTTTTACTCTTTTTTGTAAACCAAAATAATTTCAGCATTATCAAGAGTCTCAACCTAACTGGAGCTATTTATCCTGCAGTCTTAGCAGACCTCACAAATGAAAGCCGCGCAAGTATAGGCCTCGCCAAGCTCGCTTGGAATAATACTTTAGAGCAAGCGGCAAAAATGAAGGGTGATGATATGGTCAAGAATAACTATTTCGCTCACACTAGCCCAAAAGGTATAACTCCGTGGTATTGGCTCTCACAAGCAAAATATAATTTCATATACGCTGGAGAAAACTTGGCCATAGATTTTACAGAATCCAAAAATGTGCAAGATGCTTGGTTCAACTCCACTACACACAGAGCGAACCTTTTGCACCAGAACTACACTGAGATAGGTATCACCGCCATCGCCGGAACTTTTGAAGGCAGAGATACTACTTTTGTCGTTGAATTTTTTGGTAAACCACAGGCGAGCCCTGCACTTGCCAGCACCAATACAAGACAAGTATCAAACGTACAAGAGAATGTAAAAATAGTGGACGAAACCGAGCGACCCGGAGTAGCCGGCGCTTCCACAGAAAAATTTATTGCAGTGCAAAATATTAGCCAAAACACGAGTGCTGTACAACCTGTCCCCAAAACGCCTACAGTAGTATCAGGTGATAGTTATTCTACTTGGTACATGCACCTAGCAGTGAGCCCTACAAATGCCATCAAGGCGATCTATGGCGTGATTCTCGGCTTTGTTCTCGTAGCGATGTTACTTGTCATCTCCAAAGAATATCAAAAACATCACTTTAAACATTTAATGATGGGAGTGCTACTCATAGTACTGACCGGAGCATTTATGTATTTAATAAAATCTCCAGCAGTTATCTTAGCTTTTTCTTAGCGAGCAAAGCGTGCTTGATAGCGATACGCTTTTTGGTTTTATGTGAGCGTCGTGACTTCTTTTTTGGACTCAATGTTGTTCCTCTTTTTGCCATATATTTATATTATATACTATTAATTAACCTTTAACCACTCGATCATCTTTTTAAAAGTACCTTCTCCTGCCTCACCGTCTGCTGTTAACCCTTCCGCTTTTTGAAAAACCGATACAAGTTTTACAGTAGTTGCACCGTAATCATTGTCGACCCTGTTTGAAGTATTATTGTAACGATTCAAAAATCTCTGCACTGTACCAACTCTCGCACCAGCAGAACCTTGCTTCATCATCACCTTGTCGGTGATAAGTTTTTGTAATTCGTTTATCAAGCTCTGATCTTTGTCGGCTGTAGTGGTAGTGGACGCTGGTTGTTGTTCTTCTTTGACAGGTTCTTTTACTACAGTTTTAGGCTCTTCAGCTACTGGTTTTAAAAGGATAAGCTCACTCTCTAGATCTTTGACTTGTTTAGTGAGGACTTGGTTTTCTTGTTCTAATTCTTGTATCCTTTCTCTCATCGCATGCTCAGAACCAGACTCAATAGTAGAAACTGACCAATACCAAACTAGACCAAGTGAACCCAAAACAACAATTGAAAATAATCCAAATTTTAATTTATCCATATAAGTCTATTTTAGCAAATAATATTCAAAAGTCTACTGCAATGTAAAAGCTCATAAACCGTGCCTATTAAAATCATCAACAAAAATTTGTGTTATAATACGTAAATGTTAAGCACTGAACAAAAATCACAAAAACCTTTGGCGCATTATGAGCCTCATAATAAAAAACAAAACAAGAAATTAAATTGGCTCAGGGCTTCAGTCCTCGGTGCAAATGATGGCATCGTATCCACTGCATCGATCATTGTAGGAGTGGCTGGTGCATCTTCTTCCAATCAGTTTATCTTGACTGCTGGTGTGGCTGGGATGGTAGCCGGAGCACTCTCTATGGGCGTCGGAGAATATATTTCTGTCAGTACTCAGCGGGACACTGAAAAAGCGCTGATCGAAAAAGAACGCCAAGAACTCATAGACAATCCAGAAGAAGAATTGCAAGAACTCACAAAAATATATGAAAATAAAGGTCTATCTAGCGTGACTGCGGAAACTGTCGCTAGAGAATTGACGGCCCGTGATGCTTTTGCGGCTCACCTCGACGCCGAGCTCGGCATTGACCCAAACCATCTTACAAACCCATGGCATGCCGCCTATGCTTCGGCAATATCTTTTGTGTCTGGATCTATCATACCGATCGTTATGATTATAATTTCTCCTGTGAATATAAGAATACCACTCACCTTTTTTGGAGTATTGGTAGCGCTCATTTTTACCGGAGCACTCAGCGCCTATGCCGGAGAAGCAAATATAAAAAAAGCAATAATTCGGGTGACGTCCGGCGGAATTTTGGCCATGATCATCACATTTTTCATAGGTAAACTATTTGGAATCGTGAGCTTGTAGACGTCGGACGTCTACAATTTAAGTTTATTCGAGGTACACTAATCCAACCATCAAGGACACTCCGATAATCAGAGAAATTAATTGCAAAATAGATTGGCTGATTTTTTTAGTTTTATGAAGTTCAGGTATGAGGTCGGCGACAGCTATATAAATAAATCCCCCAGCAGCTATAGGTAAAATACTCGTAGCCAAACTCTCGCCCGCTTTTCCTAGTGCAAAAGCAACAAGTGTTCCTAAAACAGATGTTAAAGCTGATAAAAAATTCAGCCATAGAGCTCGCTTTCTTGTATAACCTGCGTGAAGCAGTACTGCAAAATCCCCTATCTCTTGAGGTATTTCATGAAGTATCACAGCTAAAGTAGTAGCCACTCCGAGCGGGACACTTGCCAAGAAACTTACACCTATGATAACTCCATCAATAAAATTGTGAACTCCATCTGATAAAAGCACGAGCTTCCCTACTGGATGAATTGCAGATTCTTCGGTGTCATCGCCATGGTGATGCCAGTGCATAAATTTTTCCAGTACGAAAAATACAAGTATTCCGGAAATTATAAGCAAGCTAATATTTAGAGGATCATTAGAATTTTCAAATGCTTCAGGAATCAAGTGAATAAACGCATCTCCCAGTAGTGCTCCCACCGCCAAACTCACGAGCAAAAAAATATATTTCCGCATTATTTCTTCTTTCATAGAAAGAGCAAAAACTCCAACGAAGGAAACGAGGCTCACCGCCGTGACTCCCAAAAGTGCATAAATGTATGATGTAATCATATTGTAAAAATAATATCACACTACCAGTAAAAACCATAAATTGGTACAATGAAAATATGGCACACGCAATACCACCAGATTTACAAAAGGCTTTTGCTGCTAATCCTAAAGCAAAAGCAGCGTGGGTAAATATTACACCACTCGCTCGTAACGAATGGATATGCTGGGTTACTTCTGGCAAAAAAGTAGAGACAAGGACTATCCGAATCGAGAAGGCTATCTCAAAACTAAAAGGTGGTATGCGCCGACCCTGCTGCTGGGCAGGATGTCCTCATCGTTGAGATTAAATCTCAAGCATTTCTGTCCCATAAAGTTTTATACTTTGCGCAATTTTGCCATAGAAAATATATATTGAGCGCCAATAATATATTTGCAGGAACTGCTCCGCTAGTCAGAAGTCCCCCATCTAGGAAAGCATGAAATGAAATTATATTCACTACGATCGGAAGTATCAGGAGTGCAGCGAGGGCCATTCTATTTGTGGCGATTAGGAAAATACAAAACGCAAATACTATAGCCATTATATAGTTTATATAAGAAGCATTGACCATGAGCATTTGGATAAAATCAAAAGCTTCGGGAGTGTTGTACATGTCCGCAGTCGGCGCTGGAAAGACTACAAGGGCGCCTAGAACAGGAAGTAATAAAATAAGACACAGAACGATCTTAAAAACTATATTAATTTTTTTCATATATATAAGTTTACCTTAAATAACTATCAAAATAAATAGTGTGGCAGGTGTAGCCTCCGGGATTTTTTTGTAAATAATCTTGATGATAATCTTCTGCCGGATAAAATTTTATGAGTGGTTCTAGGGTTGTGACTACGGGATCACTCCACCTCTTTGATTTATTTACGATATCGATAAAATTTTCGCCTTCTTTCTTTTCTTCTTCACTTCCATAAAAAATAGCTGAGCGATAAGAACTGCCTCTATCATTCCCCTGTTGGTTGAGTGTAGTAGGATTGTGAATTTGAAAAAAGAAGTCTAGTAAATTTTTATAAGAAGTGCCTGAAGAATCGTATTCTATCTCCACCGCTTCAGCATGCCCGTCGTGGTTGTGATAAGTCGGATTTTCAATATTACCTCCTGTATAACCCACAGTTGTATTTATTACTCCCGGTTGCTTTCGGATAAGCTCTTCCATCCCCCAAAAACAACCCCCAGCAAGCACTATTTTTTTATTCATAGTTAAAGTATATCAGAGAAAAAAATTATGCTACAATACCAGCATGAATCCTGATGTAGCCCCTAAGTCCCCTGAACCCGTCAAGACTAACTTAGAAAAACAAAGAAGTATGTCTGAACTCGCAACTATAGTTTTTCTAGAAGACAGGGGTGTTCAGCACCTGAAAACTTTTATACCCGGTCAGCCTGTTTTGTATGTATTTGAACAAGTGCTTCTGGGAGATGACGGTCCGTTTGGGTCACTTCCTCCAGAGAGTAGGCCAAATATTACTATAGTTAGAGATCCAGTTGAATTGGATTTTGATTCACCATGTTATAGTGACAAAAATCCAGAACGGGGGGCTCTCTATAAACTAAAGAATCTCGGTGGAAGAGCTGATTTTTATGTGATTGATCCTGTCACCGAGCAGCCACTTTTAGTAGGAACGAAATTCAGAAACAAACATTATCATGTCAAATGGGAAAACCTTTTTAGCCCAGACGATAAATTATTTCCTCCAACTAGCTAGGACGGTCATAGCTAACTACCATTAAGTTAGTGTGGACTAAACTAACTTCGCTATCATTATAACAAGCAAGATTCCTAAGCTATTAAGTAAAAAGGAAATTACTAAAAACTGCCAATTTTTTAGTTTTGATATACCCATAAGACCAATACCTATCTCGTCGGGAAAAGGTGATGCGATGATAAGTGCGCCGACAACCGGCACAAACCAAGCAAAGTATGGAGTGCTGATAAGTCGTGAAAGACTAGACCCACCCAACTTCATAAAAATTGGTTTTATTTCAACAAACACATTGTCTTTAAGAAATCTAAAAATTAAATAATCACCCATCATCGCACCAAGCCCTGCGGTCAATGCAATCAAAAGTGGATTATATGCTTGAGCGAGCTTGAACAAAACCACACTTGCAGGAGCAACTGTAAAAGTAGAAACAAAGAAAATACCTGAGATGAAAGATCCGATGTAACCAAATTTTGAAATATTGGTTATTATTTGTTGTCCAAAATCTGTACCAGTGAAATAAAAAAGTGTCACTAAACTCAGAAGTAGAAAAAAGGTATTTTTATATTTCCATGATTTGTATGTTTTTAGAAAATAATCCATGTAATTTATTTTATTGTATCTTTCCAGTATTAAGTGGTTTGTTTTTAAACAAATGTTTTGCGGCTTCGATCAGAATAATATTAAAAATACCTACAAGCAAAACTCCAAACACCCAATTTAAAGGTAGCGCTACCGTATCAAAAAGCGTCTGTAATATCGGAATATAAATGGCGGCGGCCATAAGAACGAATCCGATAAGTATACCCCCGGTCAGATACTGATTTGAAAACAAAGAATACGAAAAAATGCTTCTGTCTAAACTTCGGACTGAAAGAGCTACGAGCAGAGTGTAAGTACCAAAGGCGGCAAATGTGAATGTGCGGACAAGATCAGTATCATAACCAAGGCGCAATAGAATAAAATAGACGACAAAGAGTAGCAAGCTTGTCGAAAGTCCGATAACCAAAATAAGAAATTTCATGAGAGGGTCAAAGAGTTCGATTTCCCCCTTTTTTGGTCTGTGAGATAAACCATTTGAGTCTTTTTCAAAGGCGAAGGCGATAGCGGGAAAACTGCCGGAGAAAAAATTTACCCATAAAATTTGAAGAGCATTAAGCGGTAAAGGTAAACCGGTAATAAGTGCGCCACCAATAAGGATTAGACCGTCCGCAACATTTGAAAGGAGATATACAAGCACTTTGCGAATATTGCCAAGAATCTGCCTGCCTTCTTCGATGGCCGCGACAATCGTCTCAAAGTTATCGTCAAGAAGCACGAGGTCTGCAACGCTTTGCGCCACTTCCGTTCCTGATCCCATGGCGATGCCTATATTTGCCTGTTTAATGCTTGGAGCATCGTTCACTCCATCGCCTGTCATGGCAACAATTTCTCCCGATTCTTGAAATAGTTTCACAATGCGAAGTTTATCAAAAGGCGTGACACGGGAAATGACAGAAAGATGTGGTAGTTGTTCTCGCAGAGCTTCCTCGGATAATGACGCGAGCTCTGATGCATCGAGGACTGTGCCTTCGCCTATATTCATTCCAATTTCTTCTGCCACCGCTACAGCAGTCCCTCGATGATCTCCAGTCAAGATGATTGTTTTGATGCCAGCGTTTCTGATTCGATCAATGGTATTTTTGATGCCGGGGCGAATAGGATCTCTAAATGTAATAAGTCCATCAAACGACAGGTGTGTGAGAGGTAAATCTTTTGAAAATGAAAAATTTTCTGTGTGAGCCACCTCTTTAGTAGCCAGACCTAGGACGCGCTCTCCGGAAGATGCTAGGGAGTTTATTTTATTCAAAAGTTCTTTCTTTTCTTTTTCATTTAGCGAGGAGTGGGCAAGTAAAATATCTGGCGCACCAAAAAATATAATAATGTGCTTATCAGCTTCTCTTGCCAAGGAAGCGGAAAATTTTTGCACCGCATTGAAAGGCATCATTTGCAACACATGCTTTTTGTCAATAATTTGAGTGAGAGGCATTCCTCGTAGTGCCGCTGACCTAACAAGGCTTGTTTCCATTATTCTTCCATTCATTCGCCAAAGAATCGGATCGTCTTCAGGATTCTCAATTAGTACATTAGCGTTGGTAAGGGCTCGTGCAAACAACTTTTCTTCATTCAGTCCGAAAGGAATAACCTTAGAAAGAATCATTTTTGCCATTGTCAGCGTGCCAGTTTTGTCAGTGAGGATAACGGTGGTGCTGCCGAGTGCCTCCGCCGCCACGAGTTTACGAACGACACCTTTGCGCTTGGCCATCCTTTCGACACCGATAGCAAGAATAACTGTCATCGAAATAGGAAGACCTTCAGGAATTGCAGAAACTGCAATGGCAACGGCAGTAAGAAACATTTCAAGTTTTGGCTCTCCTACTAATATACCGACAGTAAATACGGCAAGAGTTAGAATGCCGAGTAAGACACTCAAAGAAATACTAAATCGAATAATAGCTTTTTGAAGTGGAGTTTTATCGTTTTCAGATTCAGCTATCAAGGTGGCAATTTTTCCAAACTCAGTGCTTGCGTTGGTGCGGACTACGATAGCCGCCGAGACGCCCTGGGTAACCAAAGTACCAGCAAAGATCATCGAGTCTTGATCCGCAAGTGTCGAGGATTCAGGTGATGCCTCCGCTGATTTGCTGACTGGCAGTGATTCTCCCGTCAAAACAGCCTCATCAACCTGAAAATCGTTTACGAATATAATACGGGCATCAGCCGGAACCCTATCGCCTTGAGCAAGACGAATAATGTCGCCCGGTACGATTTCCCCTGCGTCGATTTCTCGCTCCTTTCCTTCGCGGATAACTCTCGTTCTCTGCTTAAGATATGTCTTAAGTTCTGCAAGCGCTTTTTCGGCTTTATTTTCTTGATAAAAACCAAGCAATGAATTTACCACAACTGCAATGAAAATAAATATTGCGTCTTTGTAGTGCGAAATACTGAGAGTAACAATACCAGCCAGAATGAGGACAAGAATAAGAGGACTTTTGAGCTGATTAAAAAATATTTTAATCCACGCCGCTCTTTTAGAAGTCTCGAGCGCATTTCTGCCGAAAGTAACCAGACGTTCTTTTGCTTCTTCCGCCGACAGGCCGTTTTCTACGTCCGTTTCAAAAAGACGCGCGATATCTTCCGCCGACATGTGCCAAAACTTTTTTTCTTGCAGATTAGTAATCATAAAATTATTTTTAGATTGACCTACATAAATATTTGGTGAAAATACTAATCCTCCTAGAAAATATAAGGTAATTATACAATATAAAAAAATGTTTTGCTACCCCCTATCCTTGCGGTAGAATAAGCAACTTAGTATAATTAGTAGTATGAAAACTTAACTTAGCAAGGACTGTCCTTGCTTAAACAATATCTTCTTTGGTTACAATTCTTTCTTCTGCGACAGAAAGTGGTGCCTCAATAACGTATCCATTTTGAGAAACTGAGTGATATTTACCTACCGATCCTTTGCTCCAAAAAACTCTTTCTCCCCACCTACTTTTTTCTACAAGTCCAGCAGATTGTTTGTTTCTGACAACTCCACTCTCTTCAATATCATCTATAGCGTTTTTAGTTCCCACACTTCTATATACCTTGTCTGGGCTTGTTGGCAAATCTTTTCCTATACTCAATAATTCTCCGATACTATTTGGATTTATTTTCTCAGCTTGATTTTCCTGCTTAATTTCAGGTATTTTTTCTTCCATACAGATAATTATATCAGAGTCAGTATAATTACTTATACATCAATTCATAATACTTTTATTTACTCCAATGCAACTTCACCTCGCTAAGAAACCAGGACCGTGCGCTCATTACGGATGATGAAAGCCCTCGTCACTCTCCATGGGTATGGCATTGTCGGCATCGTGAAGACAAGGGGATACCTTACATTTTGTAAAATAATTAAAAATGATATAATTTTGATATGAAAAAAGGAGAAGATTATACCGGAGTAACTATTGTCTATCTTTGTCACGATGGTAATGGAAATATATTACTCAACAAAAGAAGTAATAACTGTCGGGATGAACACGGTACGTGGGATCCGGGCGGTGGAGGTCTTGATTTCGGTGACACGATTGAGAATACTCTGAAAAAAGAAATTGCTGAGGAATACTGCACTGATGTTTTTGAGTACGAGTTTCTTGGTTATAGGGATGTTCACAGAGAACATAATGGTAAAAAGACACACTGGATCGCGTTAGATTTTAAGGTTCTCATAGATCGAGAAAAAGTAAAAAATGGCGAACCACACAAGTTTGATGAGGTTGCTTGGTTTACATTAAATTCTCTGCCTACACCTCTTCATTCACAATTTCCTTATTTCCTCAAAATTTATAAAGACAAAGTTTGAGGAAGGGACATTTGGAGACTGCGGTAAAAGAAATCAACTATCTCTTGTCATTGGTATAATTATATTATTGAAAATTGTCGTCCTAACAAGGAGCTTGAGGAAGTGACCAAGAATCTGCAGTCACTCACGCTCAACTTCACCTCGCCAAGAAACCAGGACCGTGCGCTCATTACGGATGATGAATACCAAAACCTCAAAGGCGGAATGGTAAAAAGAAAACTGATCCTCGAAGACGATTTGAAGATCACGAATAAGCAGGTCCTCGAATGGGTAGAGCTCACCGAGAAGACCTTTGACTTTGCCTGCTACTCCCACATCTGGTTTGAAAAAGGAGACGAAAAGACCAAAAGAGCGATACTCGCATGTTTAGGCTCGAACCTCCAACGTATCAAGCAATAAAAGACAAAACCCCGCATTGCGCGAGGTTTCGTCACTAGGGCTCGACATGGTGGCTGAGATAGGAACCTTTTGGAAGCTGGATCCTCTGGCCGCATACCTGCCGAATCTGAAGGATGGGTTGTATCCGGTGGTGAGGCCGACGGCAGAAGAAATGTCACTTTATCGCTAATTATTCCTAAAAAGCGGAAGTATCAGAGATAAAGCCTGCGCAATTGACTTATAAGTGTATTCGATCAACGATCAGGGTATGAATAATAATGAGACAAAAACATTCCCTAAACACGCATGCCAGTTATGCGGTAGTGAGCTCAAATTAGTAGAAACAATTATAGATGACGAGTTTTTCTGGAGTGAGACTGACCAGATGTATCAGCCTAATAAATTCACTGATATGTTTGAGCATACTGGCAAACAGCGTTGCTCAGAGTGTAAGGAAGACTGGACCGGATTATAGAAGTCCCAAGCAACTAGGTATTAACAACTTTTAATTTAAGACTGCTGTATTAAAAGTTCAGGGCTTAAATTTTAATTTGCATTTCTAACTTCTTGCTTAAACTCATCTAACTTTTCCTGGGTTATCCACAGTCGTTTAGAAAATAGATCAATATGAGCCTATATTTAAGGGTTTTACAGCATTTGACTTTACTATGCTAATATACTAGTATAGTAGAAGGTCTTACTATATTACCCTAAAAATATAGAAAAACATATGGAAGAAATACTAAAATACGTTCAAAACCAACTTGTCCAGGCTCCTTTCCGTCTAAAGTCATATACAGAGAACGAGCAAGGCAAGAAATATCCTCAAAGAAATATCTACGTGAAAGTAGACAAGTATCTGAGGGATTTTCTACATGCACCAAATGCCCAAGATCGCTGGATCATTATCCCCGGTCTTCGAGGTGTTGGAAAAACGACAATACTCGCTCAGCTCTATTTAAATTACTATCAAGAGATTGGTGATCGCAGAATGCTCTACATTTCTCTCGATGAGGTGGTGAATGTTCTCGGTTCATCCCTAAAGGATGTTTTGATCGCTTACGAAAGAATCATTGGTGAGAGTTTTGAAAAGCTCACCAAGCCAGTTTTTATATTTATCGATGAGGCACAATATGATCCTAAATGGGCTTCTGTATTAAAAACCGTTTATGATAGGTCCAACAAGGTTTTTGTTGCTTGTAGCGGATCATCTGCTGTTTCTCTGCAGACTAACCCAGACGTTATTCGTCGATCGATCTTCCAGAAACTGTTTCCAACAAGTTTTACAGAATTTCTAATGATTCGGGAGGGTAAATTACCCATCAAAGGTCTTAAGCAAAATATTAAAGATGCATTGTTTAATGCGGAGTCAGCTAAAGAGGTATACAGCAAATTAAAAGCCCTTGAACAAAACGTAACAAACGCATGGTCATCCATCGATCGACATTACGTAGATGAATATTTGAAAATTGGTACGCTTCCTTTTGCAATCCAAATGAAGGATGAGGTTCGTGTGTACCAAACTATTACACTCTTGCTCGACAAGGTCATTAATCAGGACGTACAGAGCCTTGGTAGGTTTGATTCCAAAACTCTCAGTCATATTAAACGTGTACTCTTTCTAATGGCAGAGTCAGATGTGGTCAGTGTTCAGAATCTCTCGAAAATGCTTGGGACAAGCGTAAGTACCATCACAAATATTCTTGAGGTTCTCGAGCACGCCGAGCTATTGATACGCGTTATGCCTTATGGTTCAAACTCAAAGAAAGTTAGAAAGCCTTCACGCTATCAATTTATGTCTTCGGCAATGAGGTCGGCATTCCTTTCTGTCGCTGGTAATGAGCAGATATTTGCAAGTCAAAAAGGCCGTCTCATGGAAGATATTGTTGCAATGACGCTTTACCGAGAATTTGTAGCAAACAGTCGAGGAGCTCTCAATTATGATAGCTCTAAAGCTGGAGCTGATTTTATTCTTACAATAGCTGAGAAGAATATTGTTCCGATAGAGGTTGGAATTGGAGATAAAGCTGGCACACAGGTAAAAAATACTATGAAGAAGGTTGGCTCCGCAAAGTACGGAATTGTTATCTGTAAAGATGCGCTAACTCTAGTTGAACAGGATAATATTGTTAAGGTCCCGCTAGATTACTTCCTTCTTATATAAATCTATGAACCCCGTTGCAACAAACACAACCGAAAAAGAAACCGTCGCGCTTCAATCGACAATTGCGCGACATGATTCTGCTGAATCAAAGTGCAAAAAAGGCAAAAAAGTCTTTGTAAATTACTATTCCTTCATCAAAACGATCACAGTATCAAGCAATAAAAGACAAAACCCCGCATTGCGCGAGGTTTTGTCACTAGGGCTCGGGAGGTAGGGATCGAACCTACGACCAATCGCTTAACAGGCGATCGCTCTACCGCTGAGCTACTCCCGAATTTTTTATAAGAAGTAGCTCACATATCCAAGCTACCTCAAATGTGGACTTAGGATACCATTTTTGGAACAAATTTGCTAGGGAATGTGTGTATTTAACGCACATCTTGAAGGAATTTGAAGCTGATAAAATGGTTAATGTTCGCTTGGAAGTATAGCTTACGAACTATAAACTGGGAAGAAGTCTTTCCATTTCCTAGTGTTTCTATACAGCAGATCAAGCAATTACTTAATTTGCTTCCTACAAGCGTTAGCATTTTGTAGTCTAATTTTGCTTAATTATTTTTTACTTTAATTTCCAAACAACGTCATAGGCATATTCTGCTAAATCTCTCTGTCTCTTTTCTATCTCTTTTTCATCCCATTTATATTCCAACTTTTTAAATAATTCAATTAATTCTTTATTAATATTTAATTTTGAATTCTCAAACAACTTTGCTTTTTCTTTTAAGGGCTTATTTTCCATTCTACTATTAATCTTTTCTGCTATTAAAGTTAAATTACCAAATTTATTAACATAATCTTTTGTGTCTTCTTTTTTTAGTTTCCATTGAATGGGATCTTGCGGTAATATATGTTCTATGTTGGTTTTTGTAAAACCGCCTTGTGTTTCCCCAGTCTCTTTAGCTTTTTGAATTCCTGAAAGTATATATA
>Ga0163151_10001398_pt1 | contig 40551 bp, 45 predicted proteins | sample OliLakLV19MP5IB2_FD_145596 | JGI IMG/M metagenome (GOLD analysis project Ga0163151, IMG submission 145596) | Freshwater microbial mat bacterial communities from Lake Vanda, McMurdo Dry Valleys, Antarctica - Oligotrophic Lake LV.19.MP5.IB-2 | ecosystem: Environmental > Aquatic > Freshwater >... | reverse complement strand
GGAAATATGTTCTCTGCTTATTCACTTTTTATAATGTGGAAGAAGAAAAATTTTCTAAAACCCTTCGTACTAATATTGACTTTTTTTATGATGTTCGGAGGAATAATCGATTTCCTACCTTTATACAATGATCATAAAATTACAATTGCTGATTATAAGAATAACAACAATGCAAAATGGATTTTAAATAATTCTCCGAAAGATTCAGTTTTCGCCAATACAACGTATTTATTTAGTGCGCCTTCTCTCGCGGGGAGAAAAATACTTCTTGGTTGGCCATACTTTGCATGGTCACAGGGATACGATACGGAAAAAAGGGGCGAGTTACTGAAAAATATCTTGGGAGCTCCAAATAATAAGTATGCATGCAAGCTTCTTGAAGAGAATGATATTGACTTTGTTGAAATTAAAATTAATGAAACACCAGACCCTGATGTTCCAGAAATTTCAAGTATGTGGCAAAATGAATTTACAAGACAGTACTATAATCCTGAAGAAAATTATTCAATTTATAAAACTAGCGTAAATTGCTTATGATGCTTGGTGATTTAAAAAAATTTATAATCTATATTTTAAAAAGTAAACTTATTTTATTAGGTTTTATTATTTATTTTCTTTTTAATCTATCTGCATTCACAAATCATTTCATGGACTATTTCTTTTTTGGAAGCTCCGTACATCATTGCTGCCAAGGATTAGATTTTTATCAAATTCCAAATGGAGCATATGCATTCATAAATGGTGGAGCGTTGACAGGAGAACTGCCTGAAGGAATTACTCAATATTCACAAAATTATTTAACAAATAGAAACGTTTACCATCCTCTAACCACAATCATAATTGGAGGATTTTTTATTCTATTTAGTCCTGACTTTTCATTTTATCTATGGATGGCAATTAAAATATTCATAACACTTGGAGCTATTTATTATATCTACAAAAACTTCAGCGGAAACAAGTATCTGAACTTGGCAATTTTCATATTTTTATTAAATTTTTCTCAATACAATGATATTAAAATCTCTCAATATCAATTTCTATTTAATATTTTTCTTCTATTACTCCTAATAAACATTGTTAAAAATAAAAGCGGAACAGAAGGAGGAGTATTATACTTTTTAACTTTAATTATTAAACCCGTAAGCTTGCTCTGGGCTCCAGTTCTTTTTCTAAGAAAGAAGTGGACAATCCTCCTTTCTGGACTTATCATATTTGGCTTATCTACATTAACATTCAAAATTATTGGCGTAGGCAGCTATTACATTGATAATGTTGTTTACCATCTCTCGACTCCAATAGAGGCGAAGGGTATTGATTTCATGTCGCTAGATGCACTCCTGAGAAACGCTTTTGGGGCTTCACCAGAAATGGTAAAAATAATTAAGTATATAACCTTAGGATTTATATACTTATTGGCATTAGGTCGAAGAGTAGATATTCTTAAAATATTTTTTCTCTTAATAATCTACTTCTTATTCTTCTATGATCTATTATTCCAATATCACTTTAGCGCGCTGGGACCCCTGCTTAGTATCTGCCTTTTGATGGTTCCAGATTTTCAAACCAGACTCGCAAAAATTTTTATCGTTATCATTAATTTACCCAATTTATTCTTTATATTTAGAACGCTTAGCATTGGCATAGTCAGTAATCCCGTACTGGGAGTTGATCCAACAATCAGTACGTGGCAAATAGTTTCTGCATTTCAATTATTGCCAATTTTCCTACTTGCAGTTATAGTATTAATTCCAGACATTAAATATTACATAAAAACGTTTTTCAAACATGCCAAGCTCTGATTTATTTTTTATTATTGAATGGTGGTCAATTTTTCTCTTAATTGGACTTGCATTCTTGCCTCTCACAGCCAAAATCTTTTCAGGATTCATTGATAAAGGATATATTTTCTCAAAAATACTAGGGCTTCTTATTACCTCTTATATCGTATTGATTCTTGGCGTTGCTCATATTTCAAAATTCACACAGCTTAATATTTTTATTATTTTTATTACGCTGACAGTTATTATTTTCTTTTATTTCAGAAATAAAAAAGTAATAGGAAGAAAAGATATAAAAATTTTTCTACTAGAAGAACTGATTTTTTTTATTACACTTTTTCTATGGTCTTATATCAAAGGTTTTAATCCTGACGTACATGATCTGGAGAAGTACATGGACTTTGGATTCATAAATTCAATACTAAGAAGTGAATATTTCCCTCCTAAGGATATGTGGCTAACTCCTTTTTCAATTAATTACTATTATTTTGGCCATTTCTTCACTGCTGTGATGACAAAGATTTCTCAAATTCCATCATTTATTACATTTAATCTTATGCTCGCAAGTATTTTCGCATTCACGTTTTCAATGTCTTTCTCGATCGGAATAAATTTAGTTGACAAAATAAAAAAATATTCATTTAGAAAAAAATTTATTCTTGGTTTATTCTTTGCATATATTGTTTCTTTTGCTGGTAATTTGCAAACTCTTTATGCTTTTTTTACCCATTACAATTCTGAGTATCCGAAGCCCTTTTGGGAACTCGGACTAGCACTTTCTACTTTCCCCAATTCCTATTGGTATCCAAGCGCAACAAGATTTATTTATCATACTATTCATGAATTTCCACTTTATTCGTTTGTGGTAGCTGACCTGCACGGTCATGTTCTCGATATACCAGTAGTGCTTACTATGCTAGCAATATTTATAAGCATGATCCTCAGCAAAAAAATCTCATTAAAAATTGTAATCCTTCTCTCTTTTTTACTTTCGATCGCATATATGACAAATGCCTGGGATGGATTAATTTACTTAGGCCTCTCAGGGATATTCTTTATCTTTATAATTTATCAGAACATAAATAAAAGATTCAAAGATAAGATTTTCTCTACTTTTATTCAGCTAATTAAACCTTCATTGGCTCTCTTCATAACGTTTTTCATTTTCTCATTTGTTTTTAATAAATACTTCACGCCCTTTGCAACTGGAATAGGACTTAACTGTTCACCTCAATTTTTAATTGATATAAGAAAAGTTGGTCCATTTATCTTTGAAAAAGACTTTTGTCAAATTACACCAATCTGGGAATTATTAGTTCTCTATGGATTCTTCATTTTTATGTTTGCTTCGCTAATTATCTTCTTAAGAAAAAGAACAATAATTACCACAGATTATTTTGTAATGATTATTTCCTTTTTCTCATTCCTCCTAATCCTAGCTCCTGAAATTATTTATCTAAAAGATATATATACCGGACATTTCAGAGCAAATACAATGTTTAAGCTCTCATATCAAGCATTTATAATGCTCTCAATTTCAAGTGTTTATTCGATAATAAGAATCGTTTCAGAGCTACGAGGCAAAAATAAAAATCTACCAGCAAAAATTGGATACACGATATTTGTAATTTTTGGATTATTTCTGTTATTTCTAGTCGCTATCTATCCATATTTCGCAATTCCTTCTGGCTATGGAAATCTTAATACTCAAAAAGGGCTTGATGGACTAAAATATTTGGAAAATATTAAGCCTGGTGACTATAAAGCGATTAACTTCATAAACGAAAATATTTCAGGGCAGCCCGTAATTCTTGAGGCTCAAGGCGATTCGTATACTGACTTTGCAAGAGTTTCCGCTAACACTGGGCTTCCAACAGTTCTCGGATGGACAGTGCATGAGTGGCTTTGGAGAGGATCTTACGACATCCCATCAAACAGGTTCGCAGATATCTCTAATTTATATGAAACAACAGACGAAGTAACTGCCAAAAAAATAATTGACAAATACGATATTAAATATATCTATGTAGGTATTTTAGAAAATGAGAAATATAAAGTTTCTGAAGATAAATTTTCAAAACTTGGGAAGTTGATTTATAACTCTGACGAAACGAGAATTTACGAACTTAATTAAGGAATTTCAGAAACGATACAATCATCCCGAATTAACCTGCATCTGATATATTCATGAATTTCTGAAAAATCATCTTCTCCAATTCTTGGAACAAGCGTCCACTGATATCTATATTTCTCACTTATTGGCGGGTGGGTTAGTAAGCCGCCCCTTTTGTCCTGCTGATCACCATAATCGATGACAACACTTTGCAGCTCTGCACCCTGGAACTTTTGACCCAGTTTTATAAAATCATCAAATTCACTTTGTGCAATGTCGGTATCTACACTATCTTTTACAGTGTTATATAGGCCAATTACCTTGGTAGGATTTCCGATAATTCTCAAAGAAAATGCTTTATCCATAAAAGCTTGAATAATTTTTTCCTGTCTTTGAGATCTTGCAAAATCTGTTCCTTCTGGTCCATTTGCATGACGAGATCTAACAAATTTAAGAGCCGTCTCTCCATCCATATGCTGACGACCCGCTTTAAAATTTAATGTTTCATAACGGCAAGGGAAAAAATTAGGAAGCTCTGTTTCGGCAGAATTACTCGCCGTAAATGATTCAACTTCTTCATCTGTTTTTCCACACAATTCATTTTCATTACCAGCGATTGGATATTGATTATCAGTAAATGCTCGCTCTACATCGATATCAAGTCCTCCCATCAAGTCTATTGCTTTAACAAAGCCCGAGAAGTCTATAACAACAGCATAATTTATCTCCTGGCCAGTAATCTTACTCACAATTGTTTTTGCTAAAAGAACTCCTCCACCTTCTTTCTTTGCCTCACCTTTTTCATATGCAGAATTAATTCGTGAACTAAGATCAAACGACCACATATCCCTGGGAAGAGATACTAAGTTAATTTTCTTATCTTCAATATCAAGACTTGCCAGAATAATAGTATCCGTTAACCTTGGCCCTTCATGATTTCCTCCGCCAATCCCAAGTAGCAAAATATTAATTCTTGCAGGCTCTGACTTTCTTAAGTCAATAGATTTATTAAATATAACTTGAATAATTGTAGAAGAAATTGTCCCGCTTTTAGCAACAATCTCAAGACCTAAAACGACCACTAGAAATAAGAAGACAAATATTTTTTTAAATCGCATTTATGATTTCTCCAAAAGATTTCGCATCTAAGCTTGCTGAGCCTATCAAAACTCCTGAGACATTTTCAAGATCCGTGTACTTTTTAACATTTTTCGAATTCACGCTTCCTCCATATAAAACATCAGCATTTTTTATCTTATTTATCTGTAAAATAATATCAGAAACTTTTTCAGGATCTTCAGCATTCCCGGTACCAATTGCATTTAGCGGCTCATATGCAATTATAAAATTTGAATCTGGTAATTCTTTAACTTGTCTAATATCTGAAACACAAATAACTGCGCTCATTCCAGCTTCTTTTGCCTTTTGAATTTTATCATTTATTAGGTTTTCTGACTCAAACAACTCTGATCTCCTCTCGGAATGACCAATCAAAACGTAATCAGCAAATTCCTTAATCTGATTTGCAGAAATCTCTCCAGTGTGGGGCCCTGAATCAAACGGAGACAGATTTTGCGCACCAAGACTGATCTGTAAGTCATTTACCCTTATGTATCCTGAAATAATATCAAGCAGTGTATGCGGAGCAAATAGAACTATCTTCATATTCTCTGGAATACTTAGAAGTGAAAAGTCTTCAAGCCATCTCTTGGCCTCCTGCTTGGTCATATTCGACTTCCAATTGGCGCAAATTGTGAGATTTTTCATATGTTACAATGGACAAGACTAATTATAAAGTATGGAAAATGATATTCTCAAGGATCTAAATGAAGAACAACAAAAAGCTGTGCTCAACTCCAATGGACCCATGATCATTCTCGCTGGTGCTGGCAGCGGAAAAACCAGAGTTCTTACATATAAGGTATTTTATCTCATTGATAAAAAAGGTATTGATCCAACAAATATCCTCATGGTCACCTTTACTAATAAAGCAGCCGCGGAGATGAAGGAAAGAATTCAAAAGCTTAATAAATCTGCTCAAAAACCTACCATAGGCACCTTTCACTCGCTTTGTTCTAAGATATTAAGAATCGAAGGTAAATATCTCGGATTTACTGAGAAGTTTACAATTTACGATACCCAAGACAGTGTGGATGTTATTAAAGAAGCGATGGCACGCGCAAATATTTCTACAAAAGATTTTAAACCATACTCTGTATTGTCTACTATTTCACAAGCCAAGAATCAGTTAATAACGGATCTTGAATATCTCAATTTAGCACGCGGCTATTTTCAGGAAAGCGTTGCCAAGATTTATCCCTTTTACCAAAGAATTTTGAAAGAAAATAACGCAGTGGATTTTGATGATCTTATTGGAAAAATAATTGAACTATTTAATAAGAATCCACAGATTCTGGAAAAATATCAAAATAAATTTCAATATATCTTAGTTGATGAATATCAAGACACAAATCAAGCTCAATATACATTAACTAAACTTCTTTCTAAAAAATGGAAAAATATTTGCGTCGTAGGTGATTTCTCACAAAGTATTTATAGCTTTAGGGGAGCAAATTTCCAAAACCTTATTACTTTTAAAAACGATTTTACCAATGTTAAAACTTTTCATTTATCCCAAAATTACAGATCAACTCAAGCAATCCTTGACTCTGCATTTTCTGTAATTTCAAAGAATACTGCTCATCCAGTTCTTAAGCTATGGACTAAAAACGCAGAAGGAGAAAAAATTGTAGCATTTCAAGCCGAGACGGAACATAATGAAGCAGAATTTATAATTTCCCAAATCGTAAATTCTGCATTCAGCTTAAAAGATGTTGCTGTACTTTACAGAACAAATGCACAATCAAGAGTAATTGAAGAGGTTTTTCTCCATCGCGGAGTTCCATATACTCTTGTCGGCGGAACAAGATTTTATGATCGTAAAGAGATTAAAGATATCCTTGCATATCTTCGCGTTATTGATAACCAGCAGGATAATATTTCCTTTAAAAGGCTTGAGAAAATTGGAAAAACTAGGCTTAAGAAATTCATGGAGCTCATGGAGACTCTTGAAAAAGATAAATACACTACAATTGATCTTTTAGACAAGGTGCTTGAGAAAACCGAGTATCTTTCACTATATGATCCGAAAGATGAAGACGACATGAGTAGGCTTGAGAATGTAAAAGAGCTTAGGTCGGTAGCTCTTGAGTTCCCAAATCTTTCTGGATTTTTAGAAAATATTGCGCTTGTTGAATCCGAACAAATGCCGGATAAATCATTTACGAATGGCAAACAAAATGCCGTAACTCTCATGACCCTTCACGCTGCTAAAGGCTTAGAATTTCCCAATGTATTCATGGTCGGGATGGAAGAAGGAATTTTCCCGCACGCGAGAGCTTTAATGGAAAAAAATGAATTAGAAGAGGAGAGAAGGCTTTGCTATGTGGGAATAACAAGAGCCAAAGAAAGACTTTTCCTTACTTACTCTAAGAGAAGACTTATATATGGACAGCGATCATCAAATACTCTATCTCGCTTTATTTTAGACATTCCAAAAGATACAATAATAATGAACGACGAATATAAAGATAGCGATATTCCTGATTTTCTATGAACTTCCACGATATTGATGAAAGCAGATACTTAGAATATAACACTTCAGTAAATCACCCATTGCAAACATTTGAGTGGGGAGAATTTAGAAAAAGAACGGGACTTGATGTTATAAGGAGAGGAAAAATTAGTGGAAATAAAATAAATGATGGCTATCAATTCACCATTCATAAAACTCCAAATTTTCCTTATCAAATAGGTTATTTCCCAAAGGGAAATCAACCCACTAAAGAGCTCGTAAATGAACTTGAAGAGACTGGACAAAAAAATTTTATAAGCTTTATTCAACTGGAACCTAATATTTATAAGTCTGAAGATCTAACAATTGATTCAAGACTAAAACCTTCTTTTCACCCATTATTTACTAGATATACTTTTATTCTAAATCTCACTAAATCTGAAGAAGATCTCCTTAAAGATATGCACCAGAAAACTAGATATAACGTCAGGCTTTCTGAAAAAAGAGGTGTAAAAGTAGAAATCGATAATAGCGATAAGGCATTTGAAGAATATCTTGCATTAACTAAAGAGACTACGAAAAGGCAAAAGTTTTATGCTCATAATGAGACTTATCATAGACTTCTTTGGGATAGCGTAGGAAATAAAAAAAATGAAGCTTTTAATCCAAATAAATTACAAGCAAATTTATTAACTGCAAAATACAATAATAAAATATTAGTTGCCTATGTACTATTCACTTTTAAAGATCACCTCTACTATCCGTACGGGGCATCAAGTAGTGAGCATAGAGAGGTTATGGCTTCTCCAGCAGCCATGTGGGGAGCTATAAAATATGGAAAAAGCCTGAGGCTTAAAATATTTGATATGTGGGGAGCTGCAAATGTTCCTGAACCTAAGGAATCAGATCCATATTACGGATTTCACAGGTTCAAGCAAGGATTCGGAGCAACGCTTACTGAGTTTGTAGGAAGTTATGATCTAGTAATTAATCCTATTAATTATAGGCTCTTAACTGTTGCTGATAAAATCCGCTGGGCTTATCTAAAAACTAAGAAAAGATCTTAAATTTTATAAATTCGCAAATTATTTTTCTTATCTTCTTTAACTAAGGTTAATTTCATCTCATATTTATAAGAAACAATTAAAGTACCTTTTTTCAATTCTTTTTTAAATTTCGGAATTAATTTATCAAGTGCTTTCGGAACTAAATAAACATAAACAATTGTTGCATCTGATAATTTTTCGTTAAAAATATCTCCTCTTCGAATCTCGATTTTACTGCTTAACCCTTTTCTCAAAATTGTAAATTTTGAAAGATAAAACCTAAAAGGCTCAATTTCTATTCCTACGCATTTTGCATCAAATTCTTTTGCAGCAACTATCAGAGCTGTTGCTTCACCAGATCCTAATTCATAAACAACATCTTTTTCTGAGAGCTTCACAAGCTTAAAAGCTCTTCGTGCAGTTTTAGATTTGGTTCTCCACCACGGCGCCCATGGGCTATCCGGTGGCCAAAGCCAGGAAAGGGCAATTAATAAAACGATAATAATTGGTATTGATATAAGAGTTATAAATTCCATATTACTTTTCCCAAAATATCTTGTTTTCTTATTGATTCGAATTTTTTACTATCTTTTAAATTATCTCCTGAAATAAAATATTTCTCATTTTCAATTTTAAGAATTCTCTTAATAATATTTTTATTTTCATTTCTAAATACAATTACGTCTCCAATCTTAGGTTGAATAAACTTATAAATTAAATTTGAGGAAATAAAAAAAGAGCCTTCTTTTATGGTTGGCTCCATAGAATGTCCAGTGGTTTTAAAAAGAGACAAAAGCATTTACTTTTGCACAACTATATCAAGTCCTGTCGGATAAGGTGATTTAATTCTCGCGTGATCTAAATCCTTACTGTCGTAAAATGTTTCTGAGATTTTCATTACAACTTCAAGAAGTTCCTTAGAAGAATCCATATCAATTGTTGTTCGTGCTTTTGCTCCAAGCTTTGACGCCTCAGAGAACAATTCCCTTAGCTCTGGAAATTTCTCAAGCATTTCATCTTTAAAATAATCTTTTTCAAGTGTCTCTAATTCATGCTCCAGGATATTTGAATGCTCTTCTTTAACATGAGTAACACGTACAACGTCATGCTCTGCCTTTAGCTCATCATCGCGTTTAATCAAACCAAGAAGCTCAGTCATCCGAATAATAGTATGTGCTGCCATTTGAGCATTATGAGGATCATAAATTCCGCAGGGAATATCACAATGAGCGCATGCTGTCTGATGAGGAACAAGATTTAAAAGAGTTTTAAGCATGGATTGATAATAGAAAAGTAATGTTTAAAAGTCAAGAAAAAGATGTAGGAATTTATTTAATTAATGTGTCCCGCGAAGATCCTCTTCAATTCTTCTATCGATAGCCTACCTTCTAGCAGAATAAACCTCCCATTCTTCTGCATCAAGAAAAAAAGGTGGCGGCTCTTGAAAATCCAGAGGTAAATCTCTTGAGCTGGCAGGAATAAAATCATTAACTCTAGATGGTGCTCTAAAATTCACCGCATCAGAATTAGTAAGAAATTCCGCCATAACTAATTAATGATACTTATGAAGCAATAAGTCAATATACATGTATACCTGACTTTATTTACCTCTCTTAAAACTTCTGAGGATATCGCGGTTTAGCCATTTAGAAAAAATCGCTCCAATTATTCCAATAACGACTGCTAACATCGCGGTCTTAACTATCGGATCTGTAAATGATGAATAAACCTGGCTAACTATTATAGAAAGATTTACACTCTGAAACTGAGATATAAGATAGGTTCCAATTGTCGGGATAAGGAAATAAACTAGCACACCAGATGCGGAAATTGTTAAAAATAATTTAATAAAAAATGCTCTTTTGTTTTTAGTCTTTGCCCAGATGAGTCCAAGAATCACAAATGCTGCTATCAAAGATGCGGGACCCAGAATTCCAAGATATGGTCCAAATAAATAAAGTGAAGGAATTTGGTTTTCTTTAATGATAACTATCTGATCGGGAAATGAATTCAAGATGCTATCATCCTGAGAAGAAATCAATGGCTCAATGAACTGCTTTGCCTGCTTAACATCAATAATAAGTGGTCGTGGATTTTTAGTAGTGAGTTGCAAATGCAATTCTCCAGCCATTCTGCTATATACTCCAGCAAACATATTTGTATCAAGAACACCTGTTATAACGTTTGATAAAACAGGGGCTGCAATTTCCCCAACCAATGGTCTCCTTTGCTTTACAACATCAATTATTTCATTTGATATTGCAGTTCTTACTGTCTCTGTTTCCAGAACTTCCGTTACATGATTAACGAAATTTGTCTTGTTATTAATATTATTTGAATACCAAACAGAAAAGAGGAAAATCCAAATAAATAAAACGGAGACAATTATCCCAACAAGTGAGAAAATAGTTTTTTGAGTTTTTGCACTTCGCGGACTTCTTCTTGCCATATAAAAATAGTAGCACCTATAAAAAGATTAAGCAAAAGTGTACAATAAATTTATGATTGGAATAATAATTAACTTCATAGGCAGTGCTTTAGCACTTTTCATCACAACTCAGGTTGTATCCGGATTCGATATCTCTAATCTCACAAGCCTTATAATCGCTACAATAGTAATGGGTTTTATAAACGCTATAATAAAACCTGCGTTGAAACTCGTTTCGCTACCCATCACTATAATAACCCTCGGATTATTTAGTATAGTTATTAATGCGGTTTGTCTTTTATTGGCAACATTGGTAGTTCCTGGTTTTGCTATTCAGGGAATAATCCCAGCTCTAATAGGAGCAATTGTTCTCTCAATTGTTTCAACAGTTATTGGAATGTTTACAAAATCTCTAGATAAAACACCTGTAGCCTAATGGCTTGAGTTCCAGCCTCAGTGATGATAAAATGATCCAACATTCCGCGATAGCTCAGCGGTAGAGCAGGTCGCTGTTAACGACAAGGTCCTAGGTTCGAATCCTAGTCGCGGAGCCAATCCTTTGTTTTATGACAATTGATGATTGTATCAAAGGGCATTTGGATTGATGGTACGAGGTTTTCGCCGTCCATCTTCGAGTTCGGAAGTAGGAACTTGAGCAATTCCCTTTGGTCTTCCATTTCGGAGTTAGCAAATATCTCATAAGCCCTTTTGGATAGTTCCAGTATCTTGTTTGCTTCATAAAAGAAGTTTTCATCAGCCTTATTGTGTCTATCCATCTGGTTTAGTATCTCTTGCTGTTGTTCCTTGTATTGTTTTAGCTTTCTGTCATACATCTCTTGGGTAATACTCCCATCGAGTTTGGCATCGAGTAGATTATCAAGTCTGTTCTCTACTCGTGAAAGTTCTTGTTTGAGATTGTCCATAATACGATTGTGGTACTGGATTTTGTCCTGATGACCCTTTTTAAGGGCATCTACAATCTCTGGAAGCACGTCATCGGGCACAGTGAGATTTTTAAGCAGTTCAACGACTTGGTCCGTAATTGTTTCTTCCCGCACCCATACCTTTTTGGGGCAATTTTTATGGTAATTTGTGCAGTGCCCGTACTTGTATTTCCCTTTTGCTGTTTCAAAGGTTATGGCACACCCGCAATTAGCGCAACTTAGTAGTCCTCTGAATAAATATTGCATAGCCGCATATTGAAATGGCACTTTATGCCAGTTTTGTTTTACTTTCAGTACCTTATTAAAAAGCTCTCTGGTAATAAGTGGTTCATAATTATGATTATACAGTTTTCCGTTCCACCTCATCTCACCGTAATAGAATGGATTTTTCAGGATATGGTCTATTTGGCTCTTGGTTAAGGGTTTTCCTAGCTCTGTATTGTTTGTTAACCCTTCCTCCTGTGCTTTCCTTCGTAGTAACTCCATTGATAATGTGCCTGTTGCATACCATTCAAAGAGTTTCCGTACTATATCAGCTCGTGTAATGTCTACCTCAACCCATTTGGTTTCATCAGCCCTCTCTACATTTTTATACCCAATCGGGGCTTTCCCTGCCCAGTTGCCCACTCTAATTTTCTGTCCGATTGCTCGTTTTACATTATCACTTATGGTATCTGAGTAGTATTTTGCTAAGCTTACCCCGATAGTGAAACGAAACAAATCAGCGGCTGGTGAGTCTTTATGTAAGATGATATTGTCTGATGGGAAGTGAAGCTCAATTTTGCCTTCCCTTCTCAATTCCTCTAGGGTTACAAGGTCGGCTGTAAAGTTTCGGATAAGTCTGTCAACTTTGTCACAGCAGATTGCCATCTTTTCTGAGGTTGTTTTAAGTTCCTCCATTACCGCACTGAATTCTTCCCTTTTTATTTTGTAGGCTGACTCATCGAACTCAAACTCTTTGTATATTTTTAATCCATGTTCTTGCGCATATTTTCGCAACCTGAAAGTTTGGGCGGGAAGTGAATTACCTGCCTCTTTTTGTTCTTCTGTTGACACTCTGGAAAGAATGATTGTTTTCATAGTAAAGTCCTATAGTTGTATATTAGTTGCTTTGTTTTGCATAATCAAAGCTTTTTACAACTTCCTCCAATCTGAATGGTTTATATTCATTCAGGCTATTTTCTATTTCTGTCACCCATGAATAAGGGTGGGTGTTTTGAGTCATCTCTGAAATGACAGCTTGATATTTTTTCGCGTACCTATACCAACTCCTCGGGGTATGAAGCTTTTCAAAGATTTCCTGAGTGTTTCTGATACCAAATTCGCGTGAGTGGTGATAGTAAAGAGCAATTGCCATTGCGTCGTTTGGACGCATGTTTATTCGGCTTGAGATGAGATAGTTTACTGTAGCGCTATAAGTATCATTGCCAGCATTCCTGAGGATATAATCAGTCTTTGAGGGTGTGATTGCGTCCCAGTAGTGTTTTAAGACTGCTTGTGATATTACAGGGTTAAGAATGTCTTTGAAAGTCGGATTAGGCTCAAACCCAAGCTTTTGGAATAAAGTATTTATATGTCTTCTGTCATGGAGTCGTACTTCAAACCTAAAAATCTCAAAGTTTTTATAATGACTTCTTAAGCCTTTGAGTAATTTCTGTTGTTTTTCTGTCCTATCCCCGTCAAAGCAGTGCCTAAGGGTTTCAAGGGCATCTTGTACCTTATCGTAAATAATCAACTGGTAGCTTCCACAATCTATGTAAAGTGAATGTCCCTCGTTTTGGTATCTGTCTTTTTTAACATCTAGCTTCTTGTTTATTCCAAGATTACTGATGGTTTTAGTTATTGAAGCAATGGAATACCCACCTGTAATAGCTATGTTCTTTGAAAAATGAATAACATCAGCTTGTGCGTTACCCAGGTCTTCGGTTGGAATAAGTACACTGGCGTCGTTTAATCTTGATTGGAGTGTAGGAATAATCTCTAAAAGTTCACTTTGTCCTGGTTCATTTACGTTTTCGTCTTGAAGCATTTTGGTAGCTGAAAAATCCATTTTTAGCTTGGCGCTGTAAGTGGAATCCTTGCAATAGTAAGGGGAAACTGTAAGTTTTGGGTAATATAAGTTTTCACTTTTTAGATTGAGCTTGTGCTTCATAGTTCTCCTTGGGTAACACCCCTTTGACCTGTCCAGCCACCATATTGGTTCATCAAATCTGTCTGGTTCTTTGATGAATAGGTCTGCATTTTTTATTGATAAAACTATTGTGTCTAACATACTTATGCTTATTTTTTGACTGACAGATACTGTCACTGATGTTTTTGAAATTATGCTTGGGCTGAAGCTTGAAACATCGCTTTTCTAGCTTTGGCTCGAGCAATTCCTAATCTAATAGCAAAACTTCGTTGTCGTTTGTACTCTTGTGCTAAAATTTTCCTTATTTGTTGGGCAAATAAGGTGGTATTCTCATTCTTATTGCTTTTCATTATGTACACCTCCTTTCGCTTGTAGCTTTTTGTCCAGCTTAACTAGAGTTTCAAAGAAACCAATCATGTTCCGTTGTATTTCAAACAGTTCTTGTTTTGAAAGTTCTCTTTTGTAGAGTCGTTCAAATACCTCTTTGTCCGCGTACTGTTTACTGGCTTTTTGAGGGTTCATATTTGACCCTCCTTTGTCGGTTCGTACAATCGGCTTTTGATTTCTTTTGTAGTGTTGTAAAACTTCTTGGGTTCAACCAAGATTGTTCCAGTCCAGAAGCGTTCGGAGATACTTTTTAGCTCTTTTGTTTCGATGAACTCAAAGTAAGAATGCTTGGGATTATTTCGGTTTACTGCGACTATCGGGAAGTCATAGTAAATGAGGGTACAAATCAGAGGAAAGTAATCTGTAACAAATCTTGAATGGTTATTTTTATCTATATTCATATTCATCCTTAAAAAATGGTCACTAGTTTTTGCTAGTGACCACAGCTTAGGTGAATATGACGGGATAATCTAAGACAGCAGGTTAAGTAACTTTCTGTCCGGTTTTCAGCCTCAGAATATACTTTTTCAAGCGGCTATGTCCTTTTGAAAGACTTGTTTCATCATAAGTATTTTCATTTTTATCAGTAGATGATAAGTCGTCAGCCAGTTCTCCGTAGGATTTTTTACCCTTATTCTTCATTCTTCCAAGCTGTTTATAGAAATCAATTGTTCTGATATTGGCTGACCAATGTTCCGGTAAGTCAATCCTTTGCATCAGAGTTTCAATTTCTTTCCAGTGTTCATCTAACCATTTATCAATAGTTCTGCGACTAACCTTGCCAGTTAATGTAATTTGTAATCCAACAGGGTTTTTGTAGTATTTTTTATTGTCTTCCTCGCTTGGGTAGGGTATTTTTTTAAGATTTCTTACCGTGTGGATGTCAAAGTGCAAAACGATAGGTTCAATTTCTTCTTCAAGGTACAACTCGCCAGACAACAAGAACCTCTCGATTGCATGTTCCCAGCTTCTTGGTAGACTTGCGTATTGGTTCATAATTTTCGATGTTTCCCCTGAGAGTAATTCAAAGTATTCACCCGCCATTTTGTCCATTCTCTCAAACTTCTCTATGTTTTCCTTATCTTCTCCAAGCTCAATAAGCTCCCTGAATGTCTTTTTTCCAGACTCCTCAAGATAGTCAAAGTATTCATTGAGTTGGTTGTAATTTGGTTTTTGAGGTCGTTTATTTAACGCTTTCTGATAAAGCAGTACAATTTCAGTCTTCAATTTTGGAGTTACTTCTAGTTCAATCGGCTGAACTCCCAAAGCAACTCTTGCTTGCCAGACCAATCTTTCAAAATCATCATCAAGCTCGAGTAGCTTAATTATATTTTTATGCTCGGACGTAAGCTTGTTTTTAGACACAATTGTTATTTTCATATTTATTTTTATGTCCCATTGCCTAGAGTAGGCTAATTCGCCCCTAGTTATCCCTATAACAGTCACTTTATCCTAAAATGGAGCAGAAGTAATGGAACGGGTCCGACAGGTTTATTTTCTTGACTGACGGGGACAGGTACTTTGACATTATATAAAATATCGCTTCAAAAAGCTTATAATTCGCATTATGGATGTCCATACAAAAGCACAGAGAAGCTATAACATGTCTCGGGTAAAATCAAAGAATACAAAACCTGAGCTTTTGATGTTTTCCATGCTTAAGGAAGCCGGTATAAAGTTTGAAAAACATTATGCGATATACGGTAAGCCGGACATTGCTTTCCCTGAATATAAAATCGCGATATTTATTGATGGTGAATTTTGGCATGGTAAGAACTACAAAAACTTGAAAAATACCACATCGCCTTTTTGGGTTAAAAAAATCGAAGACAATCTCAAGCGGGACAGAAGGACAGCAAGAAAACTAAGAAAAGATGGGTGGCATATTTTGCATCTTTGGGATAAAAGAGTTCTGAGAAATCCTCAACAATCACTCCTGAGAGTTAAGTGGTTTCTGGAGCGTGTAAAAATTTCCTACGCAAAGTAGGTATCAATTTTTCCGTAGTTTTCAATTCTTCCATAGATTTTAAGAGGGCATCGGCCGCTCTTTTTGCGAGCAGAGGAGGAACCGCATTTCCGATTTGCTCGGCTATTTGACCGAAGTTTCCGATAAACTTAAAAGTATCGGGGAAAGTTTGTAACCTGGCGGCTTCCCTTAATGAAATTGCTCTGTCCTGCTCGGGATGTCCGAAGCGCCCTTTTGAAATCATTCCGCAACCCCCAGTCATTGTTGGTGAGGGATAATTCCACCTCATTCTTCCGTAAACGTCTTTGTGTCCTTTGGTATTCTTATGGCAATCAAGAACCAACTCTTCGGACCATGCCGTTCTGTCTCCTCCATCATGTGGAGTCTGACGAATTCTTTTCTGGTTGATTTCTGCCAAACTCGCTGAAGAATGAACCGGGTCATCAGGATGTTTTTCACCTGCTTTTATGGGGGGTAAGTCGTATATAGTTTCTTTTACTGTTTTCCATGCAGGTAGTTCATCGGAAACTGAGGGGTCTGTGTTGGTTTTTATTGGGAAGGTCAGTCTGATACCGGGATTATTTGTTCCGATAAGTACCAATCTCTTTCTCTTTTGGGGGACTCCGTAATCCGCAGTATTAACTACATCATAAACAGTCTGATAGCCCAACTCGTGTAGTTTTTGTAATATCTGCAGGAAAAGCGGTTTACCTATTCCCGTTGCAAGACCCGGTACATTTTCAAGGACAAAAGCAAGGGGCTTAATCTCCTCAACAATTCTCAGAAATTCGTAAATCAATTTATTCCGGGGGTCTGTCAGTCGTTGGGAGTTTCTTCTTGCACTCGAGAAGCCCTGACATGGTGGACAAGCTATGAGGAGCACCTCTTTCCCACTTTTGAATTTGCCTGCTTTCATTAACTCTTTTCCAGACAGATAAGAAATGTCTGACGAAAAAACGACACAATCGGAAAAGTTCACCTGAAATGTAGCGGAAGCACCCTTATCAATATCAACAGCTACCTTAATAGGGAAACCAGCTTGTTGGAAACCTAAGGCTGAACCTCCGCAACCCGAAAATAAATCTATTACACCCAATTTTACCTTCATACTAATAATATATCATTTTTAAGGTTAAGAATCCTTTTCCATTTTATGTATGACACTATATCCGTTGATTTTCTGTTATATATATTATATATGTTGACTACAGAATGAAAATATAGTATTATTCCAATCAGGCCAATTATTTTGGTTAAGATTATGAGAACAAACGAAACTAAAAGCGCAACCTTCAAAAGGCTTGCCGCTAACAGAACAAATAACGCGATGCGAAATATCCGACTGCTCGGAAATTTGTCTAATAAGCACAACTACTCATATACAGAGGAAGATTTCAGACATATTTTCAACTCGGTAGAAGATGAGCTGAAATTGGCGAAATCAAAGTTTCAGATAGCTTTGAATAAAAAGAAAAAGTTCAGACTCTGAAATATAATAAAAATATAAGTATAAATATGAACAAAGATTTATCGTCCTTCAAATTAACCAGGTCCCAAAAAATTCTTGTCTCCCTGTATCAATTGTCTGAAGGTACAAATAAACAGGTAAGATTTGAAGATATCGCAGTTAAGGCGTTTAAGAACTTTACGGCTGATTTTCAATTGAAAGGTTATCCTCAATATCCGGATACCGGCGACATAATCCACAAGCCCTTATATAGCGAGTTGAAAAAGAGAGGTTATGTACTCTCTGGGAATAAGTATTTTTCATTAACTCCCAAGGGAATAGTCTATGCAAAGAAATTGCTAAGTGCTTTTGAAATAGAAGCTAAACCAGGTAATAATGCATCTTTTGTTAAGCTTACCGCAGACCAACAAAAAGAACTTGACCGATTGAAAACCTCGAAAGCGGTAGAACTATTTCTGAACGGTAAAAAAGAAGAAATTCTGGATATAGACCTTTACTCCTATTTGGAAGTTACGGTACGGACAAATAAGTATGACTTTCTCGGTAGATTGACTACCGTTGAAGATGCCATAAATGCAACCAAGGGTAAAAGCGATGAATTGTATAAAAAATTAAGAGAGTGTCATACGTACCTTTTAGAAAGGTTCAAAGGGAACATCAATTTTGTGCAAAACAGCAAAGGAGGCAGGAGATAAACATGGCAACTACCGGACAGATGAAGATAAACGAAGAACCTAATGTATATCACGATAACATACTTGATATATGGGGAAACGATTTCAATTTCAGCCATGAAAAGGGGTTGGCTGAGTGGCTGAAAAACTCCGTTGATGCATATCGCAGGGCTGGTACATCCGACAGAGACCAGCATATTATTTTCCGTTTTACTGACGGAACCAATTCTTCACCCTCGGTAATAGAATGTATTGATTTTGTCGGAATGGAATTGCTTGATATTGAAAAGGCTTTCAAATGGTGGGGTGACCCCGATGCCGCTAAAAGAGGTCAAAGAATTAAGGTTTTTGGTGGGCACGGAAACGGTGGTAAGTTTTACATGCGTCAAATGTTCCAACAATCATACTTCGTTACCTACAGCGGAGGTAAGATAAATGTATTCGGTTTCAACGAGAACAGAAAATATGGTTTTGCAGATGGATATAAAGACAAAAAGGTTCCCTTGAGTGAAGCATTTAAGGTTGCCGGTATAGATAAATCAATCATTCCCAATGTCGTTCTTCGCCAGCTTGAACATGGAGAAACAGGGTTCACGGTTGTTAAGGGAATTAGACCTAAAAAGGTCGTAGGTAAAAGTCTTCCAGTTTTCAGAATATGTGATAAGTTGAAGTATCACCCTCAGGCACGAAGTCCCCTTAAATTCAGTAACGTATCAGTATTGCATAACGGAAAGATATTGACCAACGGTTTACGGATGGAGGAAATAGAACCTCTGGAAGGTTTTGAGGGGCCTTTCTTTTTTGAAATACCTGATGAAATAGACCCGGCATCAGACGGTGAGTCGGGAAAGAAAATTAGCATGTTTGATAAAAGATACGGCAAAGGAAGCCTTATTCTTAAAACATCTTCGCTTCCGTTCGGGCGTGGAGGCAGAAAACCTGAATTGAACTGTGTAGACATCGTGGGTGAAATTGGCGTAATAGCTTCTTACAACATGCAACAAATCGGGTTTTTGAGATATTTCCCTCAGGCACAATATATATACGGAGAATGCAGCTGTCCTATTTTGGAAGACCCTGAATACGACTGCGTTCAGAATGACAGAGAAAGATTAGTGGAAAACGAAAGAACTCAGGCTTTACTACAATGGATTGCCAGAACAATTGATGAAGTGGCAGGAAAAATTGCCGATAAGGAAGCAAAGAAAGAAGAAGAAAAGAATATAAAAGCAACTGATGAGTTCAATCAGATTTTGAATAAGTGGAAGAACCAATTTATGTCAAAGTTGTTTGCTGAAGTATTAGGTGGACCAGGAAAAGGTGCTTCAACAGGCGGGTTTGGTGATGATGGTTCAGGAGGAGGCAAAAAAGAAAAGTCCGATGAAAAGGGCGGGATAGGGTCAGGTGCGGGTGAAGGTGGTGGTCAGGGTGATGAAAAGAAGAAAGGTTCCAGGGCTCCTTTGGTTCTTCTTTCAGGACAGGAAGACCCAGAGTTGCCTGGTTTTCCTGTAACATTTTCCGACAGGCACTTTACGGTTGAACAAAGGCAACAGGACGTTGACAGAGGTATTTATTGGATAAACCTTGAAAAACCAATGGCGAAAAAGATTATCGACAAATACGGTGTCGACTCTCCCCGATGGAGAAATTACCTATTCCAAAGGTATGTGGATATATTCACAAAAGAAACTATTTACAGGTTAGCTAAGAAAGAAGGAGGTTCTCTGACGCCAGAACAAGCTGACTATGAAATCATGCGAGTATCATCTCTTGTATATGATAAAGCAACAATTGATTTGGAAGATTTTCTACTTAATGAAAAGTATAATTCCGACGGAAATGAAGATGAATAATAATCAACTCATTCCTGCCGGACTAAATCCTGATACCGATAATTCGGATAACATAAATCCGTGGAAATATCAGTCCTCGGATGATATGAATTTACCTCTTTCGTTAAGTAAGGATGACCCGCTTGAAGTGCTCAATTTCCCCATAAGATTAGAAAACGCATTGAAGAATTCGGGAGATATTACAACAGTGGGTAAGTTCTGCGATACTCCGAAAGAAAAACTGTTAAAAATCAGAAATATAGGGCAAAAGTCAGTCAATTTTATGCTGGGGTTTAAGGAAGCGATAGATGAGAAATTCGGTAATTTACAAAATAATAAACCAGGCGAAAGTGTTTCTAAGGAAAGTACTGAAGAGGTGGAAATTCTGGCAGACCAACTCATTGCTCAATTGTTTGATAAGTGTGGAAACGATAAGGCAAAAGACATCATCAAACGAAGATATGGTTTAGTAAACGGAGAAAGACAGACGCTCGAAGAAATCGGTGAACACTACAAGGTAACAAGGGAAAGAATAAGGCAAATTCAGGTAAAAGCACTTAAACGGATGAGACATCCGACGTCCTTGGCAGTAAAACCTCTAATCAATCTGATTGAAGTAGTAATTTTCCAAAACGGTGGTTTGTTATCGGCGGAAGAAGCAGACCGTATTATCCCAAAAGCGTTAGGAGGAATATCTGAAGATGGAAGTTCCGTGCTTGATTTAGTTTGTGATTTAAGAGGAATTCAGAGTTGTAAAATCGGAGATATTCCGATTTATTCCCCGCTATTGAACGGAGTTTCTTTATGTAAACTTTCCGAAAAAATAATAGTTCTTATAAAAAAGGAGAGTCTGGGAATAGATGTGTCTTCAATCGTAAGACAAATCAAACTGTTCGGAAAGATTACAGACGAAAGATTTAACCCGCAGGATTTTGTTCTTAAGTACTGTAAGACCGACCCTCGAATAGAAGAAATAGGTTTGGCCTCAGCAGAAGTTGAAGTTATTTTCAGACATTATACTTCTGGTTTTGCGAAAAAGGGTTGGGTTGACCTTATGGTCAGAGTACTTGAAGAAGAACAAATGCCGTTACATTTCACTGAAATTACCAATAAAGTTAATGACCTGATGAGCAATACCAGAAGACAGCTGGATGTGAGGAGAGCTCATTCGGTTTTGATTGAATCTGAAGCTTTCGCACACAGCGGCATACATGGTACATACGGTCTTACTTCATGGGGACTGAGAAAGGACACCACTCCTGAGCTGGTCGAAGAATGTTTAAGGAAAGCCGGATTTCCCCTTCACTGGAAGCAGATATATAACTATGTAAGTAAATATAAGGACTCAAAACAGGAAAGTATTACAAGCGTTTTAGAGACAAACAGAATGTTTAAGAAGATTGAAAGTGGCATTTACGGATTACGAGATTGATAATCCTGCTGTCCTTTTATACAGAGTCATAAGTTAAACGATCTATGCTGTTTTCCGAACACTATAAATTGACAATTGGAGATGACGATGATTGGTTTGACCCGATATTGAACCGTGATACAAAACTATTCCTCGACCCATTCCTCATTTTTCAGTTAAAACGTGAGGGCTTCAAAGAAGCACATCAAAAAGTTGTTAATTTCTTCAATTACGCATTTGAGCTTATTGCTAAATCTTCTGGAAACCCGCAGTCTACTCATTTTCAGAAGGCACTCAATATACTTTTATTCCCAGAGGCAGGAGAGTTATGTCTAGGTTACGCATCCGACTCAACGATGGGGGCGGGTTCTGGATATGGTTTTTCTAGGGTCATCGCTGATGCAATTTGGGCTTCTATCAAAGCAGGTATTACTCACATTGACCATTTCGAGGAACTAAGCATTTTTAACGAGGGGATAGGTGCAGACCGTATAAGCGATATGACGGCTAATCTTATTAGAGATGATTTTATCACTTACACTAAAAAAATATGTGCATCTCATCAGGTACCATTGGTTAGAAAACAAACACGTAATGCTTTCTATGACTTTGATACTAATACTTGGATATCTGGCACAGTCGATTTGCCTATAAATCCATATACCAATAGGCACGTACTTCTTGTACCAACTTCATTTATTCGTCCATTACCAATGATAAATCCTAATGATTTTTGGGATTATGTTTGTTCTCGGGAAAATGAAATACTTCGGTCAAACTTTAGTTATCATCTAAAATCAAAAGTAAATAAAAAACAAATCGTAGAATTGGCAAGAGCTAATTTGCAGGTGGTCGAACGATATGTTGAGTTCCGTGAGCAACGTCAAGCCAACCCCTACAATTTGGAACAAGACCCAGATAGTTTTTACCAGTGGTACAAGAGAGGTAAGGAATACGCAAGCTCACATACTTTAGAATACTCGCCACCGACGACTCAAGAGGAGTTATATTCTTTGGTCAAGCTTATCGTAAACAAATTCAAGCACTACGTTGAGATGGTAAGGGGTTACGAGGTTTTATGGGCAGAAGGTCGTCCAAGGGCAGAGTCTGTAAGCCAAAGAGTCTTTGCAGGAATAGCTATGCCTTATTGCGAAATATCTGATATTGATGTTTCCAAAGAAGCCAATCTAGGTGCGGGACCTGTTGACTTTAAGTTTTCCCGCGGTTTATCAAAAAGGGCACTGATTGAAGTTAAATTAGCCAAAAATTCTAAATTCTGGAATGGACTAACCCAGCAACTTCCTGAATATCTCCATACTGAACAAATTCAGGATGGGGTATTTTTAGTGGTAGCCTACTCGCAACAGGATATAAGAAGATACGCAAAAATTCAAAGTATGGTTAATGAAGTCAATAAAGCGAATTCTGTGAACATAGAAACAATTATGATAAACGCTATGTATCGTTCTTCTGCCTCTAAGTTGTAGCTCTAGGAGTAGCTAAATTAACCCTGTAGCCCCCCTAGAAAACCCTTAATTCCTAAAAGTGATGTATGAGTAAGGTTCAATTGTCTAGAATATAGAATATTTAGATTTGGAAGGTATTATAGTTGTCCTGTTGCCTTGCCTGTTAAATATGTCGCAAATGCTTCTTCACAGGATTTACTGGGAAGCTCAACCACAGCATCATCAAAGCCCTGACCTATTTCTTGAAGCGTTGCATTGACTCCATATTTTTTAAGCGAATTTTGCCCTTGGACAATACGGTCTGCTACCCATTGGTCATTTTGCTCACACATCGCAGTCAATCTTATCAACTGTCTATGGAAAACCTGTACAGTGGCTTTGTCTGGGTCGGGATTGTTGGTGTCGAGTTGGGCAAGTTTTTCCTCCCATGTTTTTTCTGTAACTGGAGAAGTAGGGGTTGAATTGGTTTCCTGTTGTATTTTCTGTTCAAGCTTTTGGCTCGTTTCTTTGAGTCCTTCGTTTGTTTCTTTGAGTTTTTTATCACTCCCTGGAATGAGGGCAATAATAAGAACCAATATAAATAGCCCCGCTATTCCGATACCAATTATTTTGAGAGTTTTTTTCATAAGTGTATGAGCAGGGTGATACTCGAACAGATTAGCCTGAATTATAGGGTCTTTGTGACATAAAAGCAAGATATATCTGGTAAAAGATATATCTTTCATTCTCTACGCTATATATGTAGAGATGAATTACAATTTTTTATACCAAAAGTTATCTCAACGGATTGAAAAGTTGAGGAAAGACAAGGGCATGACTCAAGAGGGGCTTGCTGAAAAAGCAGGGCTTCATAGGGCTTACTTCTGGGATATCGAGAATGGTAGGAATATCTCGGTTAAGACAGCATACAAGATTGCTCATGCCTTGGGTGTTTCCTTATCTCAATTGTTCGACTTCTAGCGGTATTTAGGTCTATTCCTCGATTTTCTTAACCAAGGAGCTTTGGGAAGCGGAGCGTTACTTTGAAGTAACTTTATCAAAGCCATACGCTCTCTTAGTAGTTGGTTATCGGGTACCCAACCATTTTTAGCCTCGTAATATCCTGCAATTCCAATCGTCATAATATGTTGTCTTAGCAGTTCTTCACCTACCTTTTGGATGAGGTTAGGGTCAGTGATATTAGCCTCGGTGATGTATTCAATCCAGTTTTGAGTAAAGTCGGTAGCCTCTGCGTACTCGTTGTAGGTTCGCTGTGCGTAAGCTCTCTGGTTTTGTTTAGAGATTGATTGTAGTTGGTTTGTTCGTCTGCGGTCTTCAATTTCTGGGTCTTGCAGGATTTGTTGGATTTTACCAGTGTTCTTATTTATTGGTGGTCTTTTGTTCATACTAGGATTAAGTTCGGGGTGAACTACCTCCTCATTCTTTGTTTGATTGTTGTTTGCTGTGTTTGGTTGCATATCCATCAAAAGTCTAGAATATAGAAAATGTTAATCCGTAATGATTTGCTAGGTGGTTCGAAAGTTGTTAATCTATTGTGCATATGCAAATCCATTTTGTTGGTAATCAACGAAAGACGGAAAGCTAAGTTTAGGGTAATCAATAGTTATAAGTGTGTCGATTAGGGGGAGCAAAGTAGGACGGAGAGACATAAAAGTGTCACTTTGTCCCGTAATATCAACCTTTTCTTCAGGTTCGAAAATCCTCACTTCTTTTACCTTGTCTTTCAGTAGTTTCGAACTATTTGTAGTTTGGACTGCATCGTAAAGCATTTTAAATGGCTTGCTGTAATTCCATTCGAGTACGCCATTATCAATAGTGAGAGAGTCAAAAATAACTTTGATGAGTGATCTTTTCTCTTCAATACTAGCTTTGTTATATATCTCGGTAGATCGTTGAGAGAGATCATAGAAGTTTAAACTCAACTCAAAGTAACTCAGACTGGCATTGTTCACTTTAGATAGTGATTTATCAAGGTTTCTCAGTTCAGCAGAATACTCTTCATATTTCCTCTGGTAAAAATCCTCAGATATCTTGTCATCAAGTTTATCGTCATATAATTTATCCAATCTTTGCTTGAGTAGTACCTGTCTTTTCGTTAATTCACTAACTGAGGATGAATGTACTGCAATCTCATCTTTATGTGTTTCTTTCAATGCTTTTCTAATCCATTCTGAGAGCCTCATACTTTTGAGTTGAAGAAGTCCTAAACTTTGCATTAATTGCTTGTTTATATCGTTTTCTATGACCCATGTGGTCTGTGTGCAGTTGCGGTAGTGGTTACAATGCCCATAAACAATCCCTTTTTGGATTTCCCAAGTGATTGTTCCCTCACATTCCTTGCATCTCATACAGCCCTTGAATAGATGATTATGCTTTGAATACTTGGGAGTTGTTTTACTCTTGAGAAGTTTTTGGACTTTCTCAAAGAGACTATCATCAATAAATGTTTCTTGTTTGCCAAGTGTTAGTTGTTTATTCCACTCGTTGTATCCAATATAAAATGGGTCAGTTAAATACTGATGCATTCGACTTTTAACAATTTTATTTCCATTATCGTTGCGTAGTCCCATTTCGTTCATCACTCCCGTCAATCTTTTAACGGAATAATTGCCAGAACTATAAAGTTCAAACATCTTTTTTACGAGAGAGACTTTATTTTCATCGATAATATGAATACGATGTCCCTGTTCACCGACGCTTTTATAACCAATGGGAGGACGGGTAGGAAGCCAACCTTGTTCGATCTTTTCTTTTTGTCCTTTTCTGACCTCTTCTGAAAGGTTATCGATGTAGTATTGTGCTACTGATACTTTAATGTTCCAAATAAACTTCTCGTTAGACTTGGAGTCTTTGTTTAGAATAACGCCCTCTTTTACGAAGTGGACTTCTCTTTCTGGATCTCCATTTATCCAGTCGTTTATTTCAACTGCATCTTTTAGATTTCTTGTGAGCCTATCTATCTTTTCGCAAATAATGATTTTTATATTATTTTTCTTTACATACTTCAGCATTTCATTAAAAGCCTGACGCTTTTTCTTTCCACTAGCACTCTCTGAGATTGAAAAGACTTTGTCTACGGTAAAGTTTTTCTGACCACTATACTCATTTAGTAATTTTTCTTGAGCAGGCAATGAATAGCCTGTGTCTTCTTGTTCTTTACTTGATACTCTACAAAATAAAATAGATTTCATAATTTATTGGTTAAACAGGTGTCGAAATGATTTCATTTTAGCCTTGAAAACTATCATTTCTTTTCGACACCTCACTAGTACATTTTAGACGTCGAAACTGTTTGAAAAGTGACCTTTTTAGCCTCAGGATTGAAAACAGAGTTTCGACACCTGAAAGGCATATCTAGACGTTGAAATTAAACTAAAAATGGCTGTTTTAGCCTTGATTTAGAAATATTAATTTCAACGTCTAGATGTCTCTGATCATAACCTTTTTATCAGTCTCAACAAACTTGTACAGTAAAGATTTGTAATTCCTGATTACTTCATCTGTAGTTGCATCATATGCCTGTAATCGATAGAGTTGTCGTTCAACAGTCTCTATTGGTACACCGAAGTGTTGGGATATCTCCACCAAGTCCTCACGTTTGATAGAGTCGATACTTTCATAGATGGTATCTCTATCTACTTCATTTGATTGTACTTGATTAGATTGTATTCCATTATATTGAGGTGTCTTCTGTGTGTTGTTTGGTTGACGATTGGTTGTCATTTGGTTGACATTTTTATTACTGAATGAGGGTAATTTTGACGGATCAAGTCTATCTTTGCGTATGTGTTGATACTCAGTCCATTTAACAAACTCGATAAACCATTCGTTATTTTGTTGCCAGTGGTGTATTAATCCAACCTCTTTCATCTGTTGAAGATATTGATCGATGTTTTTTATTGACCATTTCTTGTACGGAATAACAGTTGCTTTAATATACTTTGGTTCACCTTTCAGACGACCCTCATCATCAGCCCATGAGATCATCCAAGTAAATAGTAGTTGTGCAGGAACAGGTAGGCTATCTACTTGTAAAGATTTGGAGATTTTATTATGTAACATCCGTGCTTTTGCCATATTGTTATATTTGTACTTTCGAAACTGATCCTAGCTCGATTTTGGCAAGAAGCTCACCGTATGTCATAAATGCTTTGGCAAAAAGCAACAGTTCTGAGTCTTCAGCATCGTAGCCAAAATCATCTTTCAATATTTGTTTTAATTCGATTAGTAATTCAGGACTGAGCATAATACACGTTGCTTGCCCTCAGTTCGGTTTGTCCGATACTGTCAGCGGTATGTGTAAAAGCTCAGGTTTGTCCTGTCGCTAAAGTTTTTTTGTAGTTGTTCTTTTAACAGAAACAACTTTTCCATTTGTCTGTTTAATGGTTATATCTTGGAAAGTACCGTCTCTCAGTAAATTAACTACTTTCTCGTTTACATCAATGTTCTCAGAGGCTTTAATGACCTCTATTCTTCCGCTACGGAGCGTAATCTCAACATGAGAGTATTTGTTGCTGTTGATGATGTCTAATAGCTCTATTTCGTTAATAGGAAGCTCTGAGAGGGAGCTAATGATCTGATGATCAAGTGGTTTAGTTGCTAGTTCTTTTACAATTGAGGAAAAGTCTATTTGAATATAATCTTTAATGTTCTCATCACCTCGCACAGAGTCTACTTCAGCACTATCACCGATGAATGTATCGCCATTAGCCAACACAATTAGTGAAATATCTTTTTTAAATGTTGCAACTTGCCATAATGCGAAATCAAGCTTGTAGAGAAGTCTGTTATTGGGAGCGTAAAACAGTGATCTTTTCACTTTTTCAATGCTTCGTATTGGATATCCAAAGTCTCTCAAGCGATCAATGATTTTTATCCATAACAAATCTAATAAACTAAACTTCTTCCATTTACTGCCATCTTTAGAGTCGTCAAGTAACCCATATTCAACCCATGAACCAATTACACGATATGTCTGATCTGTCATACCAACAGAGTATATTTTTTCTCTTGCTGTTGAGATAAATGATGGGGTGTTTGAAGACAAGTTTTTATGCACAAAAAGAACAATCTGTTGTTCCACTGGCAATTTACCAAACTTGGTTAGAAAATCTTTATCCATAAAGTATACCAATATGTATAATTCTCAGTATCGCAAAAGTATACCGATATGTCAAGTTTGAGCTATAATAGGAAATATGAACAAGGTGCAAGGAAAATTACTAATTAGATTTCAAAGTGATGAAGACAACAACCATCTCAGGTTCTCTCCAGAATGGAACTTTACCATTGATGCTTTTCACTTCACCTTCATTGATAAAGATCATGTACAGGTATCCTTTGAGTACGAAGCAGAATCAACAGAACTATGGTCAAAGAAGCAGGTGGCTTATCTAATTCCATCCGATAGAGATCCTGAGTTTTATAAAAAGAAAGAGAAGCTTGAGAACATTATCGATTTGATTTCTCTATCTACGGGACATGGCATAAAAGTTAAAACAGGAAGTGTGACACTATCCGCACAAGGCATTGGAAGTTCTAATCCTGTAGAAAATACCAAAGTTGTGGTGTTGCCAGATATAGACGGGATTACGAAAAGAGTTGCGTGTGTTAAAAACAGAGGTGAACGAGGACTGTATAACGCGTTGAGAGCATACAGAATGTCTTTGTCATATGAACAGCCTGAAGAAAAAATTGCAAAGCTTTGGTCTGCGATGGAACAACTTTATTCAAAAAGTGGTGGTCGTCTCTTTACTGACGAGGAATACCAAAAGCTCGAGCAGTTTTTAAACGAGTGGAAAGAGTTACCAGAAAAGAAACGTGTTGTTTTACTACAAAGAGTACACGATACGCCTGAAACAAGTCCTATGGACTCCATGGTGGCAAAAGTAAAGTTGATGAATGAAGATGGAAATCTAGCTACTACTGAAGTGAAAGCAATATTAAGTGAGTGGCGTAGCATAAGAAGTTCTACGGCACATGGAGGTCGTGGATCTAACCGTGAAGTAATTGACGATGTGCTTTGGGATATTGAGGGTACGGTAGAAACACTAATTGGTAGTCAAGTCTATCCTAAAATGATACGTTATCTCTTTTTTCGTGAGTCTGATGTGAATAAAGATTTTCTTGAACGACAAGGCATTTTAGTTCGTAAAGTCAGTAACGAATATTGTGCCTATGCAATTAAATATGACGAGTTTGATCTTTATAAAAGTTTTTTGCCAAACGAAATTACATCCTCAGATGCTTGTGTTTATATCATTTCACATAATGTAATCCACAAGCTCACAAAAACAGAATTGCAAGAGTTGGAGGTATCACAAATTGATGCTTCCGTCAAAAATATGCTTTTGAAGATACAACGGGAAATAAATGAAGAAACAGAATAAAAATATGGAAAAAGACCGCATGAAAGGCAGTGTTAGACATACACTAGAAAGTCTTGTTACTCATGAATTTGTCAGTATGTACGATGAATCAAACCCTAAAAGTCAAAGCATAAAGATAAACAGAAATGGGATTTTAGCAGGAGACATTCTCACTGAAACAACCACATTAAAAAATCCTAGAAAATATAAAAAATGGTCACTTGATTGGTATTTTCTCTATTACTTGGCTGGTTTGCTATTGATATTCCAAGTTATAAAGTTAGTAGTAGAATTGGTTCAAGAACTGTGGAAGTAGCGACACAAGTCGCATTTGATACAATCTAACTATGGATGAACTAAAATCAATTGCTTCAACAGTAAACAATCTCCTCAGTAAATACATTGTGCTACACGATGCCTTTATAAAAAGCTCAGGTTCGTTTTGGAGTATCTTCAAGAAGATAAACTTCGCAAGTATGACTGGTGATGCATACTTCTTGTTTGAACGGCTCAGGGATGAAAGAAATGCTATTGAAAAGCTAAAAAGTGAAGCCAATGACGGAAAAGAGAAAGATTTTGCTGAGAGTTTGTATCAATATACAAAAGCTTTAACTGAAACAGTTTATCTATTATTCATGTTACTACATGCTTTGAGCGAGAAAGCAAAAGGTGAAAAACTCTCAATGAGTGAACACATGGAGAATAATAAACGATATCAGCAATCAATTGAGGTCTACATGCGACGTGGTGAAGAATTGAACAGGATTTACACTACTTTGTAGTAAATACAATTTCAAACATTAGTCACCTCCAACATGTGCAACATTTTTAGTTCGAGGTAGTTGGACAGTTTTGACAAGCTCTCCTCGTGAAAGCACTTCAAATGTTTCAAATCCAAAACCTGATAATAAATCCGCAACTGTTTTTACTTCCTTTTCTTTCATAGTTTCAGATAAATCATCAGGAGTTACCTCATATTCGTCCTGCATCGTTATTATTTCTTTGTATTGGTTGGTAATTTCACTTGCAGGTTGTGACAGAAAGGCATCTACGCTCTCTGGAGTTGCTTTAAACTCTTGCTCATCCTGAATGTTAAATCGCAAAGTCGTTCGAAGTGGTTCACCGATAATCAATCTAATTGGAAGCGGTTGGTCATTAAACTCTGAGTCAACATCAATATTTGGATGAAAATATTCGTCTAGAGTTTGAATAAAAACTTGTCTCCCAACCTTGTCCATGCCTAGAAATCCCACTTCATTGCTATGTTTTATGAACATTCCATAAAATCCCCATAACAAGAAGAGGATTACGCCAAGCCCAATCAGCCAATTCCTCAATTTTTCTTTAATAGAGCTACCTTTTTTTGTTTCTTCCACCTCTTTAGTATATCCAAAACAAAATATATTGCACAAAGAATTATTATTTTTACTGGTAAAGAGCTAATAGTTGGTTTGACTCTTTTATTAAAAGTTCAGGATACTCGACAGTCTCAGACCAATTTGTAGTTCGAAAATCGTTCCATGGATCGAGCATAGAAGTATTTTGAGCCCACAAATGCTCTAATTGGAGCGTGTTATCAATCTTTTCTTCAGGTTCGAACTTTTCTAGAATTGTAGGTTCTTCTTGTATTGCCATTTCTATAAAATTAAGTGGTTTATCGAGATTTATACGCACAATTTGATCTTTTAGAATTAGGTTCTGACCTAAATTCACAAGTATCTGTTTTTTTGTTCTCAGGTCTCCATTTGCGAACCAGTAGCGAGCATTTACTGCAAGGTTGAAAGTCTTCTCTGTAAGCTCAACCCATTTATTAACTCTGTCATCGGAATCTCCTAGCTTTTCTTTAATTAATTCTTTTTCTTTAAGGAGAGCTTCCTTCTGTTCTCTAAATTCTGTATCTGATAATAGTTGTTCATCCGCATTTTGCTCAGATATCTTTAGCTTAATGAGATTATCAATTCTCTTAATGCAGTTGCCATAAGCGGAGTGGAGTGAATTAATTTGAGTAGATCTATCCTCAGATTCTTTATCGTTTATTTCATTCAGGTACTTGATTGCCCAATTCTTAAACCGTTCTGAAATTTGTATTTTAGAAAGTTGCTCATCAATTTGTTTCTCTAATTCCTTATCAGTAATGCTTTTCTGTTTACAATCAGGATCTTTCTTTTTAGTACAGTGATAGTAGGTGTAGTGTAATCGAGTAGGGTTAATCATCTCCTCGATAAGTATTGAACATTTAGGACAGGCTTCTTTATTGAGAGAGGAAAACTTGAATTTGCATGTTGAACAGATAATTTGGTACTTTTCTTCAGCTGTCACCATAGCCCCACAATCTCCACAATTAAATAACCCTGTAAAGGGGAAGCGATGAGTTTTAGGTCGAGGTTTCCCTTTTCTCCCCAATAGTATTTGTACACGATCAAATTCTTCTTCTGTAATCATTTGCTCATGGTTACCTTGATACCAGTTATCACTACCAACTGGATATTCAAATCTCCCAAAATAGAACTCGTCAGTAAATGTTTTATAAAGTTGACTTCTCGACATTGGCTTGCCACCAATACGTTTGTGTTTGGGAGTACGATATCCCCAGTCTTCATTGAGAAGCCGGAGTATTTGCATAACAGTATATGTTCCTGTCAGCATGCAGTCCCATGCCTTTCGTATTAAAGTAAACCTATTAGGGTCAGGCAATATTGTTTTATTACCTTTTTCTGCAAATTTATCATTCATGTATCCAGCTTTAGCACCACTTGGAAGCCAACCTTTTTCTGCTTTAGCCTTGAGCCCTCTAACAACATTTACTCCTTTACTGTCATTTTCAAATTTTGCTTGCATCATAAAGAAACCCAACATGAATTTATCCATTGGATTATTTCTAAATGTTTGTGTTGGAGTAACTACTTCTAATAAATCTCCAGAGTCTAATAGTGCGACGATGGAAGCTGAGTCTTGAGGATTTCTTGAAAGACGGTCAGGGTGCCAGACAAGTATTTTTCTGCTCTCATGTGATTGAATTTTTGATAAAAGTACTGAGAATACAGGTCTGCCAAGGTCTTTTGCAGACTTAGCCTCAGATAGCACTACAGATACATGGAGCTTTAGTCGTTTAGCAAGTTGAGTGAGCTCGGATACTTGTGACTCAATAGAGAGTGCCTGCTTTTCCTCCTGCTCTGAGGATTTCCTTGCATATATTATGTAGCTATCAATATTCATCTTCATATTCTTTATTAGCATTATACTAATTTGTCATTTCACTAAACGAACCCAATTATACTTCCGGCGTAGCGTCAGTATCTATTGCTGTAGGAATTACCGCTCGAAACCCCTCTTTGATTGCTTTTAGCCGTTGTAGCTCATGTAAAGCACGAAACATATTCCTTTCCATGCTTGTTTCATATCGTTGGTATGTTGAGAATATTTCTTCAATTTCTTTGTGTAATAACAGTGGGATTTGAAATGTCAGTATTTCACCCGATTGAGAAGATGTCTGCTGAGCATGTAAAGATAACAAATACCGTTGTTCTGCACCTGCTACACGGCTTAATCTAACATACCAAATCACGACTCTTTCTAAAGCTATGATTTCCATAGCTGTACTTGTTGGATATTCTATTTGCAAATCGTTGAATAACTCATCAGCAAGGTCTGACTCATTTTTTGTCATAAACTTTGACAGCACACCATGCTTGATGGAGTTATATCGACTAATGGCTTTACCAGCTTGTGTTTTAACACCACCTTTTGAACCATTCACTTTGTTAGCTTTTATTTGTTTTTCAGTTGTCATATTTAGGACGCGACACGTGTCGCATTTTATGTTGCAAAGATTAAATCTTTTAGACTTCTAGCTGCATCTGCGTAAACTTTCGGAATTGCATTTCCTTTATTAGACCAATAGAGAGCTTGCAGTTCTTCACAACGTAATTCATTTCTAAAGTAGAACCAACACGTTCTCACTTCACGATCTACCTTGGCAAGCTCAACTTGCTGTGAATAAATATATGCAGCCAAATAGAGATCCTTTGTTTTCCAGAGATTATTTTCCATAGTTTTTTCTTTCAATCCTAATAGGAATAGGTCTCAAAATATGTTTCATGAACTGCAAAAAACGAAGACCATCTGTCTGTGCTTGCTGGGGAGTAATATGAATACCAAACTCTAGGAAATAGGCTTTTTGGAAATCCTGAACTGCTTTGGGAGAAAGAGTGCGAGCTTGCTTGCGATAGTGTTTTTGTCGTTGGGTATCCATATACGTTGCCCAACAAAAAAAGCCATATAAAAACGAGAAGATAATACTTCTCATCTCTGTATGGCTTTTTTACAACGCCGACCGGTATATGGTCATTTGGCAACGTAGCCTAGAAATGCTTTTTCTGCTGTTAATGGAATGCTAACACAAGGTACCTAGTACAATTCAAGTGGTATTTGTACTGATATAATGTGAGCTATATGGAGATTAAAAAATGGCTTTAGGACCAATGCTTGTTTTTGATAAATCTGCCCTTCAATCATTGAGCCTTGATGATTCCTCTTGGTTGGATAATTTCTTCCTAACGAACATAACCCCTTTGTTCTACATTGAAACGCTAGCCGATTTAGAAAAGGAGATTGTCAAAAACCGAACACCTGAACAAGTTGTTGGTGATTTGGCAAATAAAACTCCTGCTCGTGGCTCATATCCAAACATTCATCACTTCGATTTAATAGTTCAAGATTTACTTGGCAACAAAGTTCCAATGAAAAACTACCCAGTAATAGGTGGGGGTGAAACTAGGCTTTCCACAGAGGGTAAAGTAGGTGTCCATTTTGAGCAGTTCCCTGAAGCGAAGGCATTTGAGAGATGGCAAGCTGGAGACTTCTTGGAAATTGAAAGAGGATTAGCAAAACAGTGGAGAGAAGCACTTTCAAATCTAACTTTTGATTTAACGATAGGTATAGTGAAGAACATTGTTCCTGCAGGTAAAAAGTTCTCTAATTTACAACAAATTAAAGACTTTGTAGATATATTTATTACTGGTAAACCAAAAGAGAACTTGTACTTATTGTTTCATATTCTTGGAGTACCTGAAAAAGCACAAAATATAATATTAGAGAAGTGGTACAAGGAAAAACAGCCTCCTTTACATCGATTTGCTCCGTATGCTGCCTATGTGTTCAAAGTTGATTTATTTTTTTATCTAGCCCTCTCACAAGGATTTATTGCTAAAGAGAAAGCTAGTAACAAAATAGACTTGTCATACTTATATTACTTGCCTTTTTGTATGGTTTTCGCATCAAACGATAATCTGCATGAAAAGACTGTTCCATTATTCTCCGAGCGAGGGCAAACCTTCGTTAAAGGAATTGATTTGAAAGCTGATTTGAAAAAGTTGGATGATTACTACTCAGCATTTCCTGAAGATATCAAAGCCCAAGGAATGTTTAGATTTGCAACATATCCACCTGAAGACATTAAATCATTGGTTAGCGACTTGTGGGACAAGTATCTGCCTATTTGGCGAACACATGCAGCTGAGAAGAAAAAAGGAGATACTGGTTTACCCAAAGATAAAAAGTTGGTAGAACATCTTAATGATTTGGGGGGAAACTCAATACCCGTTGATTTAGGACGACAGGTTACCGCTGATGAAGCAGACTATGTAATGTTTGCTCGTAGTATGCATGTAATGAAAGGGAAATGGCGCATACTCCCACCAGAGGTAGACGAAGAGTTAAAAAAGAAATCAGGAGAATAAACTATGGCACATATTAAACTTGATTTGAATGAAACAATTAGCGTTAGCGACCAGCAATCAGGGACGATGAGAAAGCAAGTAGATGTTGGTCAAGAAGACATGGTTATTGCACGGTTTTGGGTTCAGAATTTTGGCTTACTTGAAAAGACAACATTTAGTGCAGACCAACGTTCCAAGATTGAAAAAGTTTTATACCAACTTGCTGAGGATATGCTATCTCTTCGAGGAGATATCATGGACTATGCAGCTGAGGTGACAAGGTATTTTGAAGGAATAAAAGCAGGTAAATTTTATGAAGTAAAGGACAATATTGAATATTTTAATGAGGTGTTTCATGGCAAAAAGTTAGTTGAGAATTTTTACTTCCATGCAGAACTATGCAAGAGAGATGCAATGCGGTTGTTTAGAATAGCTGTTCCTCAATGCTCCAAATACTCTTGGATACAAATTTATGAATTTGCCAAAAATAATCACGCAAACTACGGACGATTAGCTGGGCTTTTACAAATGCATTGGGAAAATTTAGGAATTATTCACCAATTGAGGGGTGTAATCGAACATGGAGATGAGGAGAAAGATTTTGAAATCACAGATATTTATTTGGAGAAAACAGATAAAGGAATTGCTTTTCATCAACCATATTTTATATATCCAGAAACACTAAAAAATAAAAATATTAGTGGCGAAGAAAAGGAAGAATCCCTAAAAGGAGTTGCAGTAATTGACCTCATGGATAAACATTTCTGGGCAATATTTAATACTTGTGAAGCTTGTGCCGTGTTCCCACTGATTGCGACCCTTGACTCTAAATGGCAACCAAAATTAATTTCATTACAAAGTATGGATAAAAAATGCCCAATCCAATGGGATGCTGAGCTTGCAACAAACCCTAGAAGAACAGTAAATCACCCGCCAGCTTAGGCTAACTGTGCCGGAGCGTAGGTTCTGAACGAGTCCATTAGGTGGAGCTGAATTATCATTAATCTCACAAGAGATAATAAGTGGAATCTATGGCTGATCAATCAAGTCTCGATAAAAAATATTTTATCGATAATAAAAGATATAATTGCCCATTTTGTAATAGCAGATCTGTTGTCTATTCCGTTAGTGGTCGCGAGGAAATTGATTGGACCAATAACACAAAAGCATGGGCGTATAGAGTTATGTGTGGAGGTTGTGGTAAAACTTCTTTACATCTTTCACACTATAAATTCAGTGAGTTTAAAAGAGATGCGTATAAAGCTGCCCTTTATTTTCAAACTAAACCTGAGGATCAAAAAGAGAATGATGTTGAGAATTATAAAGTTACAGATTTAGATAATTTCTTCTTTTATCATCAACCAACATCATTTTTTACTATAAACTCACTTATTCCAGAAAAAATTAGAGAATTAGTAGCTGAAGCCGATGGATGTAGAAAAATGAACTTTTTAATCGGTGCATCTGGTGCCTTAAGAAAAGCTATATATGAACTACTTAAGCACCAAAAAGCAGAAGGAAAAGAGTATCAAGATAAAATTAAATGGTTAAAAACAAATTACCCATATATTTTTTCTGAATATTTTGATGCCTTAGCAAATATCCAAGACATGACAAGTGATAATCTTCACGAAAAGGATGGGTCATGGAAGCCTTGGAATAGGAACGACTTTGATTATTTTCTTGAAACAACAGAAGCTGTACTAGAGGAAATTTATGTAAAACCTGAGGAAAGAAAGACAATATTAAGTAAGATAACGCAACTAAAATCAAAATCAACACTTTCTCAATCAAAAACTAAATCTAGTTAATAACTTTATTTGATTCAGTCTCTGTTTCGCCTGCTCAGTCCATACAGGGTTTTGAAAAGCCTTAATAACGCTTGACAAAGCTTCGGTCAGAGCGAAACTAGGAACAGGGAATACTTCGGTTCCGCTTTGCTTCACTCAGTGCAAGCAAGGTGAAGCGAAGCTTTTCTTTGAGGATGAGAAGTTTACTCTGAGCGAAGTCGAAGAGAGTCCCTGAGGAGGAGCCAAGTGGCATTTAATATACCTAAATTTAAGGACAAAAAGGAGTCCTATGCAGTTTTCCAAAATTTGTTCAAATCTCAGCTCTCAATCTCTTGCATTAAAAATAAGACTTCTTTATAATGACCTCTCAAGTTTATAAAAAATGAGGCTTATTCTTAATCACAAGAAGTTCAAAATATTCCGCGAAACAGTTTTGATAGTTCTACCTATTTTAATCATGAAGATAGTTATTGATCACTATGGATGGGAATTTATCGCAACCTCATCATTACTTACAAGCATTATCTCTGGAAGCTTTTTTGTTCTTGGATTTATGCTTTCAAGCACTCATACTGATTATAAAGAGAGTGAAAAACTCCCAACCGATCTATCAACGTCAATTGAAAGTATTCATAATGATGGACTACTTTTTAAAAAGCGATATAAAAAATTTGATGTAGAAGAGTTAAATGATATTTTAGCAAAAATAATAATATTGTTTAAGAAAGATTTAATAGACCATACTAAAACATCTTTTTTCAAAACTAAAGAATTATCGATTGTATTTGAAAAACTTGAAAAATTGGGATTGCCCCCAAACTATATAGTTAAGCTAAAGCAAGACCAAAATATAATTATACGAATTACTCTTAGAGCAAGCTATATTCAAAAAATACAACCCATCCCTTCAGCATTTATTTTAGTAGAGTCAATCGTAGTTGGATTAATAATCATTTTATTATTTACAAAAATGGATTCACTTTTTAATGAACTTATGGCAATAGGATTTGTTACATTCATTTTCATATACATGGTGAAACTTATTAAAGTATTAGAACATCCATTTCATCTAGAAGGGAGCACCATGGACGATGTAAGCTTGCTCCATCTAGATGAACAAGCAAATAGATTTAAAAAATAAATCTAAACCACAGCATAAACACATTCGTATAAGCGTGGAGGACTCATTCACGGAGCACTTCGGCAAGCTCAGTATAAACAAGTAATCCTCAAAAATTACTTCTGATATAATCATCTTGTGAAAAATATTCTTATCTTAGGCGCAAGTGGTCACTTAGGAAAAGTTCTTGTTAAATATTGCCTAGAGAAAAATTATTCAGTTGTTACTTTAGTTAGAAATCCAAAAAAAATTAACTTAACGCACAATAATTTAAAAATAATAAATGGAAGTGTTACAAACAAAAATGATTTGGAAAAAGTTTTTTCCAACATAGATGTTGTTGTTTCTGTTTTAGGCCATGGATTTAGAACTAGTTTTCCAATACAAGAAAAAACAATGATTAATCTTTTTCCTACTATGGAAAAGAATCGGGTTAAGCGTTTTATTACTGTGACTGGTGCTGGATTAAAGATGAAAGAAGATCCACATTCTTTTACTGCTGATGTCTCAGAAAAAATTTTCAATATTGTTGATCCATATCGTATGAAAGATGCAAAAAATCAACAAATTTTAATAGAAAAAAGCAATCTTGATTGGACCGTGGTAAGAACGCCTGTTCACAATAATAGCAATAATCAAATAATTTCAAAAATTGGTTTTAATCAACCTCCAGCCTGGAAAACAATTTCAAGAACTGCAATTTCTAGATTCATTATAGATTGCATTGAACATAATCAATGGATTAAAAAAGCGCCTATAATTTACTGAAGATATCGTACAATTGATTTTGAAGTGATATTATAAATTAAGATATGAATAAAAATTTAATACTTAAAATCCTAGCAGCCGTAAGCTTCGTAGCAATGGTGACCGTAAATATATTGGCTAATGCATTGCCAATAAACAATAGAAATACAGGTCAGATATCTGATAACTATACTAACCTGTTTGCCCCAGCTGGGATAACATTTGCCATCTGGGGACTCATTTACTTACTGTTACTTGGCTTCGTTCTCTATCTCATTTTTTCAATTTCAAAAAATAAGGCAGCCAAAAAAGAAGCACTCCTGCAGAAAATAAATATCTATTTCATTGCTACCTCACTAGTAAATATAGCTTGGATTTTTTCTTGGCATTATGATTTTATCATCATATCAGTACTATTAATGTTATCCCTGCTTTTCTTCTTAATTAAAATTGCTGACATTATACGTAAAGAGAAATTAACAACACTGGAAAAACTATTCATTTCCCTTCCATTTAGTGTTTACTTTGGCTGGATTACAGTTGCTACCATTGCTAACATAACTGTGTTTTTAGTCGGTATTGGCTGGTCAGGATTTGGCATTTCTGAATTTATTTGGACTAGCATTATTCTTTTAGTCGGAGCAGTAATTGGGGTTTTAAGAATGCGGAAAGACAGGAATATTGCCTATGGCTTAGTTTTAGTTTGGGCTTATATAGGAATACTCTATAAACACATTTCTGTGGCGGGATTTGCTGGAATGTATCCAACTGTTATCATCACTACTATAATTTGCATAATCATTTTCTTAATAATGATAATAATATTAATTAAAAATATACTATTAAAAAAATCTGCTAGATAATTACAACTATATTTAACCCTAACTACCGTAGACTTATTGAATGAAACGTAAACTATTTATTAGGCTAGCATTTTTTCTTATCTTCATCTATTCAATCACCTTTTTTCTTTCACAGATACTACAAATAAGTATTAATGATATTCAGGATACAGTCTCTTCCTTTGGATTCTTTGCTCCTGTAATTTACAGCGTCATATTATTTCTTAGCCTAACCATACCCCTAAATCCAATTTCGGAATTCTTGATTATCAATGTCGCGGTTATTATTTTTCCACCCCATATAGCAATATTATTTACTTTTTTAACACACTCATTAGCTTTATGCATAAATTATTACATGGGGAGAAGATTTGGTAAAAAAATTATAAATATCGTTGTTGGAGAAAAAAATTTCCAGAATGTTGAAAAATATCTCAAGAAATTAACTATTATAAATTTGTTTTTTATTCGTTTTTTCCTACCGATCTCAAGCATAGCAGGCGCAGATATAGTTAGCTACATTGCAGGCCATGAACGTTTACCTTTTCTAAAATATTTTATAGTAAGCATAATTCCATGGACCATAATGAATATCGCCTACTTTACTACTACTTCGTATCTTAGTGAAAAATCAATTCTTTTTTACTTCCTGCCAGCAGTGGTTATCGTAGGCATACCAATCTTAATTTTTATTGGATTTAAGTATTTAAGAAAAGATCATTAATCCTAAATAATTTTAACTAAATAAA